>VMHT01126969.1_pt1 | contig 46883 bp, 43 predicted proteins | sample 4693611 | NCBI WGS metagenome assembly VMHT01 (sample SAMN12280063, study PRJNA550983) | marine metagenome | isolation source: seawater sampled from same location over 5 years 0.02-0.2 micron viral filtrate | place: USA: collected off the coast of southern California halfway between the port... ... | reverse complement strand
CATTATTAAACTGTATGGCACCACCGATTTCTGCAAGAGTTGAATCAAGAGCAAATGTAATCTTATCTGAACCACTTGAATCCTTTATTGTAATTGCATCACCAACAGTTTTTAAATCATCAGACCTGATTGTGAGTTCACTGCCATCATCCTCTATTCTATTAACATTATAAACTCTTGAAGCATTAACTCTACCAAACGAACCAGTTGAGGTTGATGAGCCACTTATTTTTGCATTTGCACTAGGAAATAATACATTTCCACCAGAAGAAATACTCAGCCTTGTTACATTATTAGTGTTGTCTTGAATGTTTAAATTGTCACTTGCATCTGCCCATAAACTGTAAATTTGAGAAGAAGATGTACTTTTAATTGTCAAACCTGGAGTAGCTGATCCACCTATTTCTAATCCAGCAATTCCATCACTACTTGCCATTGGCGTTGTAATCCCGATGCCGACATTTCCATTCTGTAACATTGTCATTACAGTTACACTATTTGCATTTGCTTTAAATTGTAAATCATCAGTTCCATTAGCACTTGGATCGTGTATTATTCTAAACTTTTCAGTATTTGAGGCATTCTTAAAGTATAGAGCATTTTTGTTTGAACCATCACCAGTTCCTTTAAAGATAACACCAGCTCCACCACTACCAGAAATCATTATATTTCCAGCACTTACTTCTAATTTTTGTGACGGAACTGTGGTGCCGATGCCAACCTTTTGACCATTACTTATATAGAGAGCATCAGTATCATTTGTTCTTAATCTTATACCAGCATTTTCATAATTTCTAATAAAGAAATCTGTAGTGTTTTGTTCTATGAATATAGCAGTTCCATCAGTTGAACCCTGGCCTGAGTCATCGTTGGTTAGCCTGATACCACCAGTTGCATTATCAGAACCAGCTTCTATATGAAGTTTGGCAGTAGGAGTTGATTCGTTGATGCCGACATTACCAGTAAACTGATGAGTATCATCAGAACTATCACCAAATATTGTTGAACCACTAAGAGACTGAAAAGTTAAAGCAGTAACAGATGAACTAACAATATAGTTTTCAGCAATTAAATCACCTAATACTCTAAATTCACCATCTTGTATATTTGCTATTTTAGATGTTCCACGATATAATCCATAATCAGCTGATGAACTTATAATACCATTTTCTATGTGAATTTTTCCCATTACATTTTCCTAATCATACACTTAATCAAACATGAATCACTATCATCACTTTTTTCTAATGCTTGAGCTATAACTTTTCCAAATAAATCCTTCTTCAATAAATATCCTCTTTTTACAGATTTTCCATGACCTATTTTATCAGAGGTTACAATGTAGTCTCCAATATCCACTTTACCAGTCACCAATACTGGTTCAGCACCCATTATGATTGGCTCATCTTTCCCTTTTTCAATTACACCCATTACGAGTTCGTCCTCATTCGAGTCACAAGGAACTAAACCATCTTCTGTCCAAACAACAACTGTACCCGTTGGATTGTCTCCAATTTTTTGTGTTCTTAAACCAGTTTCAAATACACCACCAGTTATTGTCCGTACGGCAAACAGTTCTGAAAATCTTAGACTTGCATTTCCTAATTGTGCTCCATTATCAGCATCAGGATAAAATCCATTGGCAGCTGATACATCTCCAGAAAATGAAGCATTGCCAGAAGAATTTATGGTAAGAGCAGTAGTTGATGGAACTTTAAAAGCAATTCCATTTGAACCATTTAAAGTGGTCATATTAAATCTACCAGTTCCAGCTTCGTACATTGTGAATCCAGCAGCTCCACTACTTGCTCGTAAGGCTAGTATATCACCAGTTCCCCCAACTGTTAAATCAGCGTAATTAGCAGTGCTGGAATTTATACCAACACTACCATCAAATATAGATTGACCTGGTCCAGTAACTTTTAGGTTTCCAAACGAACCAGTTGAGGTTGATGAACCACTTATATTACCCAATGAGTATAAATTTTCTACATGAGTTGTATTAGCTGCTGAAGCAGTTATGTTACTTCCAATAATAAAAACATCATCAATATCATCTGGTATTTGATTATATCTACCACCAAGAATTGAAGAATATTGACTATCCTTAATATGATTATATCGACCACCACCAATAAAAGTATATGAAAAAGAAGAGGGGGAAGAGTTAATAACATTTTCATACCCACCCACTATACTAGAATAAGAATTTACACCATTTTTTATACAATTGTAAAAACCACTACCTATAAAATTTCCTGTTGCTCTATTATAATTGTTAAGAGCAACAACTGATGATGATGATATTTCATTTTCATATCCACCCATTATAACTGAATAAGTAGCACCATACATTTTATTTTGATATCCAACACCCATAAGGTTATATTCAGGTGGTTTGCCGTTAAAAGCGACAGGTATCATATCATTTCCTGAACCGCCTATAATTACATTCTGTCCATTTGAACTACCGACAGAAACACTCGCACTTATCATATTGGTGCCACCGGAAAGAATAACAGAGTTCGGACTATCGTAAATATATGTGTATTGTTCTACAACTCCAATAAAACTGTGATTAGAATTTAAAATTTGAACTCTATCATTTGATTGACCATCACCAGATAATATAGCAGCATTATCACTCCCACTTATAATAACAGAATCACCAAATCCTATAAAAGAATTTTCACTAGCTTCAATATGATTCTGAGTTCCATTTAATATAGTGTTGTAAAGACCGTGTGTGGTGAGCGTAGAACCATGAATTTTATTATTGATTCCAGTTCCTAAAAAGGCATATGGACTATTTTTAATTTCACCACCACCTAATGCAATAGAATGCCTTGATTTAGAAAGTATGGTACTAGTATTAAATGCAATAGAATTTTTAGAGTCATAAATTAAAGTACCACCGCCAGCAGCTAATGATGCATCAGAGCCACTAAGTATTTTAGCGCCATTACTAGCACCACTATTGAGTATTGTTGAATCAGGTGCATTTTGTATTAATGAAACTCTTCCAGATAAAATACTTGATCTAGGTGATGCAAATATGTCATTACTTTCACCACCACCGATAAAAGAATTAACAGATGATGATATATCATTAGAAGCACCACCAGCAATCGCACTTTTAAAAGAATTTTGTATTACATTTAGTTCACCACCAGCTATAACACTAGATGTAGAAAAATTTCTAATTGAATTAAATCTACCACCACCAATGGTATTGAATTTTTCAGCAGGACCATACATTTCATTTTCTGATCCTCCTCCAATAAAAGATGATTGATTTGCTTTTATTTCGTTTTGCGTACCACCTACTATAGTAGAATTAGAAAAATTACCACCGCCACCAGCAGATGCATTAAAACCATCATTAATTAAGTTGCTATTACCACCACCTATAAATGATCCAGTTGACTTTCCCCAAGTGATACTAAAATCAGCTTCTATCACATTTTTAAAACCACCAACAATTATACTAGAATGTGATCCCGTTATGCCATTAAAACTACCACCTAAAATTGCTGAAAAATTTGATCCACTAACTTCATCAGTTTGAGTTCCGTATTTTTCATTTCCTATGGAATTATTAAATCCACCTGCTACAAAAGCATATTTAGTAAGTTTTATGTGATTAGATTCACCACCAACTATAACTGAGGATGAAGCGTGAGTTAGTTTATTGGATACACCACCACCTAAAAATGCATTATTTGAATCGGTCATAGTATTATTATTGCCACCACCAATAAAAGAATATTCACTTGATGAAATTTCATTACTTAAACCACCAACAATTGCAGAATAATCAGACTTTCCTCTAAGACTACCCAAAGCACCCCCACCAATAAATCCATAATCTGATGCTATCAATTGATTTAGTCCACCACCCCCAAGAAAGTTTCCAACAGTATCAATTCCACTACCTGCTGGAGATCCTAAAATTTCATTATATTGACCACCTAATAATACAGATGATAAAGACCTTGATATAGTATTTGCATTACCACCACCAAGTAAAGAATAGTTACTACTTAGTTCTATTTTATTTTGTAGACCACCTACTATAGAAGAATTAGATGATTCTTTTATCGTTGAATCTTGAGTTCCAAGTAAACTTGAATATTGTATAGCAGAACCAGTTATTGAATTTCCTTGACCACCACCTATAAAATTATAAGAATTAGTGTTTCCATTTTGATGGTGAATTTTATTATTATACCCACCGCCAATAGTACTATAAGCTACATTTAAAACTTGATTTTCTCTTCCACCAACAGCTACAGCATAATCAGATGATGATACTTGGTTTTCTCTACCACCAATTGTAGCTGCGTATGCTGAACTAAGTATTTCAGATTGAAATCCACCACCTAAAAATGCATATTGTGATACATTACCCTTTCCAGTTATTAAGTTACCATCACCACCAACAATAGATGCAAATCTACTTCCTCCAGCTCCACCACCAGTTCCACCCGTTCCTGTAGAAGTTATTTTATTACCATTTCCACCAAGAATTGAAGCTCCTTGTGAACCAGATGTAATTTTGTTACCACTACCACCACCTATTGTAGATGAAACAGAATTTTGACTTTTATTACCTTGACCACCTATAATAGAACAATACTGTGTTACTGAATTATTCTGTCCTGGAAAAACCATTTCAATATCATTACTAAAACCACCACCAATAAATGATTGAGCACCATGATGTATGGTATTCTTATGACCACCACCTACTAAATTAGAATCACCACCACCCCCAAAAAGAACTCGGTCAAAATTACTTGAAGGGGAAAATTGACTACCACTTCCAAATATTATTCTGTTTTGAACTCCTGATATTATACCACTAAAATAAGCTCCATTTATGTGATGTCTACCACCACCTAAAATAATAGATCCTGTAGTATGAGTAATACTACTACCATTAGCCCAATGGTCTTCATCGTCATCTGGATCATATTGATCAGGTGCTGGAACAGAACCTGAATAATTTCCTGTCATAAAAATAGCACTACCTAATGATTGTGATATAAAATTAAAAGCACCACCTACTATTATTGACTTATCTGATGCCGATATTGCATTACCAACACCACTTAATACTCCAGAATCATCGGAATACCAAATATGATTTCCCTTTCCACTTACAATACTAGATTGATTTGAACCTGTAATTTTGTTAAAAATACCACCACCAATAAATGAAAGAGAACCATTCTTTATATTATTATTTTGCCCACCAACAACCGTTGATTCGGAGGATTTTGATATCTCATTTTGTTGTCCACCACCTAAAAATGAATTATTAGAATTCAAAATTTCATTTGATTTTCCACCGCCGATAAAACCTGGATTGGCAAAATCAAAAGGAGTTATTGTATTATCAGCAGCACCACCAACAATTCTTACATTTTCGAGTAAACCTTTTGAAGCTGTTATACTACCTTCTGGTGTTAAATGAAAATTACTTGAACTTATTTCTATGTTTCCATTTGAACCACTAACAAAAGCAGAGGTCAAATCACCAAGTAAAAATCTTGGTGTTTCTAATTTAATATTAGAACCTGATAAGAAAGCAACCTCACTCATCAAACCAAAACCAGTAAAATCAGATGGTACATTTCGTGTTCCAGCCACACCTGATAAATCACCTATTCTAGTTTTTAATTCCACATCGTATATTCCAGTACCAGTTCTTTCAACAATATCTATAAAAGGTGTTGATGTATCATTTGGATTTGCATTTAATCTTATGAACCCACTACCTGTTATGCCAGTAGAAACTAATACTTGTCCTGGTTCATAGGATTGTGAGTTTGCTGGTGTCCCACCTAATGAAGAACTATTACCAGTTACTCCATGTCCATACCCTCGTTGTACAAATAATTTACCAGCAAAATTAGTATCACTTGAACCATTATCTAGTGATGAGCTTTGAACCAAAATATATTCTGTAGTAAAACCACTATTAGTTTGTTTCTTTAAACTTAATATTTCATTTTCTTTAAATCCCCTTGCATTTGCAACACTCATTGTAGCAAAACTTTCAGATATTTGTCCTGAACCAGTTAAAGTAGTCGAGTTAGCAACATATAATTGACCACCCACAGCATTTATAGTTTCTTTTTCAAAAACAGCTGTACTAATAGTGCCTCTAATTTTTACATTTTCAAACTCCGCATTTCCATTACCCTCGGAGGAAATTCTCCAACCTCTTAAATTTGGAATAAAATTTGATGTTTGCAAAATACCTACAGAATCTATTATTAAATTATTTGATGTAATTTGTGTACTGCTTAATGTAAAACCACCAATAGTTCCACTTGTAGCTTTAAGAACACCAGCTGGTGTTACACTAAATGGAGCAGAAGCAAATGTAGCATGTCCTAATTGTATTCCATCATCAGCATCTGCTATAAAAATTGTATTTCCACTACCTAAAGATAAAGATTTGTCTGTTGTATTTAATACAAAGTTTGTTGCTGTTAAATTATCAGAATTTATAGTAAATCCACCAATCACACCACCAGTAGCAGTAATAGTTCCTGACATATCAACATTACCTTGATTGTCTAAATGGAAGTTACTTGAACTGATTTCTATATTACCACCACTACCACTTATAAATTGTGAACTACCACCTAAAAAGTAATTACTTGAACTGATAAAAAGTTTTGGTGTTCCTCCACTATCAAATTTAATAAATTGGTTCGCATCACCAAATCTAACAACAGTCCTACTAGCATCTTCTTCGGTGGCTAAAACTATTGGTATACTAGTGCCAGTTGTTGCTTCGTAACCACTAGAAGCATCACCGCCTAAAGTTATTCCGAAAGCATCGTTACCGTTTACTGACAATTCTCCACTCAGTAAATCCAGTCTGAATCTTTCAGTTGTTCCAGATTTACCAATTAAACTACTCTGACCTACTCCACCATTTAGAGTAAAGCCACCGATTGTACCACCACTAAATAATACATTTGAACCAGTGATTTGGCCTGTACCACCTTTAAGATTTAATGTACCACCACTTGATTCTAAATTAGTTCCAATATTAAACCCACCGATAGTACCAGTTTCAGCAGTTATTTTTCCTTGAATCTGAGCATTTGAAGCAGTTATTTGTCCTGATGATTTTAGTATTAAATTATCATTTGTAGAATTAATTTGAGTTGATGATAATTCAAAACCACCTATTGTTCCACCAGTAAAAAGAACTTGTGAACCTGTTATGTTACCATTACCTTTTACATTAAAATTAGAACTACTTATAAAAAATCCATTAGGAGTTGGTGATCCAGATATGGATACAGAATAATCCCTTGAACGAATTGAAGATGATTCTATTACAAACCCACCAAGAAAACCAGCACTAGCACTAACAGTCCCTTCAAATATAGCTCCACTAGCAATAAGAATACCACTCTTATCAACCATAAAATTAGGACCCATTTTAATATAATAGTCTGTACCAACAGGATCGTTACTACTACTTGGTGTAAAATCTATATAATATTCATCTCGTAGTTGGTTAAAAGCAGCACTAGCATCTGAACCAGGTCCTTGATCTGTCTTAAATATTTGTGAACGATTTGCATCAAAAGTAATATTACTACCACTAATTTTTCCATCTATGATTTCAAAATCTCCAATATTACCAGCATTTGCTTTAATAGTACCACTAATACTAAGGATATTATTAGAAGGATTTAAATGAAAAATAGAAGAACTTATTTCTATATTACCACCACTACCACTAATAAACTGAACCTCTTTTGATCCAACAAAAAATGATTGAGCTCTTACATCAAATACACTTGGATTACTTCTAAATCTAAAAAAACTTTCACTATTAGCGACTAATTCTAAACCAATACCAGTATAGTCATCACCACTCGATGTCAATACAGAACCACTAAAGAACATTATTCCAGGACTACCTTTTTCTAAACTAGCACTTTTAAAACCTTCATAATCTACTGTTTTTAAAAAGGCACTATTTTTACCTGATTGTTCAAATCCTTTACCAACGGCATTACCAGTAAACATTGAACCCTTTAATAAATTATCTTCTCTTTCAATAAAAAGAGGAGCTCCTTCAAAATTTAAAAATGATGATGTAACTTCTACAATTTCCCCTTGTCTATCTTCATCTAAATATTGTGCTAATTGTTTTGATGTATTTAAAAATCTTAATCTAAATTTTACTGGCGTATCTCGTCTAAATTCTTTTGGTATTTCTATTTTAGTTGTATTTGTTATCGGATTTAAACCAGAAGTTGCTGTTGAATCTATTGTTTCAAATGAACCACTTGTTAATGGATAAGTTGTTATTATATTAAAATCATCAGTAAAAGCATTTTGCTCATTGTATGCTAACTCAACAGATTCTATTTTACCACCATTAGTTTGTAAATTAGATAAATTGATATTAATAAAACTTCTTTTAAAAACATCATCTTCATTATCAAATTCTACACTTTCACTTATGTTTAAATTTGTCTGAACATCAATGGGTGAGTTTAAAAGTAATGGTGATGTGTTTGGATAATCTTTTCTTATATCATATACAAAAGTAGTTCTTACATTGTATATCCCCCTCCACTCCATTGGTATTTCGTTTCCACCTAATTCACCCATTACATAAAAGAAAGCAGGTCCGTCTGCAATTTCATCAGCAGTTCTTAGCGGATCTTTTTTTATCCAAACAAAACCATTACCTGCTCCACTTAGCTCTGATATATCTACTAAATTAGAAAATATTACAGTTCCACGAGAGTCAACAAATTCAAAAACAATATTAGATAAGTTTTTTAAAAGTGGTTGGTTATTTGGATCATTATAAGTTATAGCAAATGGATGTTTTCCATAACTTAAATTAGAAGGTAATCCGGATATACTGAAATATAAATTATCGTTTATTTCAGTTTCTAGGAATACATCTTTTTCTTTGAGGTCTAATACTTGACTAAATAATTCTGGCATATCATTAATAAATATTTACAAAATATTTTATGAACGATATTTATATGTATAATATATGGAGATTATCGGTATGAAAAAGAAATATTCTTTTACAATAGATGAGACACTTATGGAGTGGTTTAGATTGTATGTTAAAGATGAAAGTACAACTATGAGTGCCACTCTTAACCAGCATATACTTAGCTTAAAGCGTGGTGAATCTAAACCACGAAATGTATTAAGAAGTCGTTAGTTATAAACTACCTTAGAGAATCCATCCTCACCTACATTGACAGGTAGTAGATAATCCATAAAGTCTTTGATTGTATCCAAATGAGATATGATAAAGACAGAATCAAACCTTGTTTTTAGATACTCAAAAGCACCTTTCATGTTTGAGAGGTTGTCTGTGTCGTGTGTTCCAAATCCCTCGTCTATAACGAGAAAGTTAGGACTTGGAAGATTAGAAACATTGATTAATCCGACTCGAAGAGCTAGTGAGGAAACAAACTTTTCCATACCCGATGAGAGACTTAAAGGCCATTCTTGGTCGTCATATCGTATATACAAATTTATATTTTTTTGTTCACTTGTTATACCCAACTGAAAACCAGCCATCATATGGTCTAATACAGCATTTACTTCGTTTTCAATTATTGGTAGAGCATCGTTTATGATTAACTGAGGGATACCATCACTACTTACTAAACGAAGATATACTTCATAATCAGCAACTTTCTGTTCTGCTTCTACAAGGTCTTTGATTTCTTCACCTAGATTTTTTTTATTTGTCTCTTGTATTAAGATATCCGATTCTATTTTCTTTAACTCTTTCCTATGTTCTTTTAATATCTCACTACCGATTCTAACTTGAGTTTGATACTTATCTACCTTTTGAGATATGTTACGATTGTAAGCAATCGCAGAAGCATTATATAAAAATAACTGTTCATCTTTTACAATTTTTTTTAGAGTAGATTGTATTTGTTCTACTGAAAGTTCTAACTCTTTTATTTTTGCATGTGTTTTGTAAGCATCACCTTCAACTCGTTTTAAATCTTCCATCAATTCTTCATATTTTAATTTGTCTTGTTCTATATCACCAAAACTTTCAATATCTTTTTCACGATGAGACTTATTTGTTAGTATTTTATCTAACTCTAATTTACAATCTTTTATTTCACTTGTCAATGATTTTGTTTTTTCTATATGCCATTGACCATTCTTTAAACAATATTCACAATTCTCATCAAACTCATGTTCTTTTACTTCACTCAAAGATGTCTCTAAATGTTTTATCTGATTTTCTTTTACAGTAATATTAGATTGAATTTTACTTAAGTCTTCCTTACACTCTTTAAATTTATTATAATTGTGTTCTAAAGTTTCTTCATCATATTCTTTCAATTTACTATAAATTGTATTATAAAGAGGCCTTATATTATCTTTGTATTCGTCTTCGAGTTTTAATGCGTCTTTTTGTGTTTCTAATTCACTTTCTTTTTCACTTATCAATTCCTTAAAATCAAGTTCTTCAATATCATCAACATCTTTTAATTTTGATTTTAGTTCTTCTATTTGTGACTTGAAATCTTCTAAATCTTTTTCTATTGGCTCTATAGTAACTTCTTTTTCAGATTTTGACTCTTCTAAATCTTTTAGTTTCTGTTCTATTCTACCCATATTTTCAAAGACATTTTTTTCTTTTATTCTCTTTAGGTATGCCTTCTCATCAGATACATCATCACGAGCAATATCATATAGTTTATCAAAGAGGTCAATACCCATAAACTGAGACAGAATCTTTTTTCTTTCACTTTGTTTTTTGTCAACAAAGTTTTGTCCATTGTTTTGTAGAGAAAGAGATGTTAAAATAAAGTCATCAAATGTTCCTAATATCTTTCTTATCTCTTCGTTTGTACCACTTCCATATTGAGAGTTACTTCGAGCAGCTCCACTAAGGTCAATTAACTCACCATTCTCTTCCATATAAAACTTAACAGCAACAGGACACAATCGTCTTACTTCACCAGTTTTTCTTACTCGTCTTTCTTTTAGTAAACCAGTTCTATGTATAATATAATCCATACCATTTACTTCTAATGATAACTTAACTTCAAAGTTCTTTGATTTGTTATTAAGGACTTCTATAGCCTTAAATGTCCTACTACAAGTATCAAATATAGTATAAGCAATAATATCGATAAGAGCTGACTTGCCACTATGATTGGGTGCAACTACACCAACAACACCATTTAATTTTGTAAAATCAATTTTATTTTTCTTACCATAACTAAACATATTACCAAATTCAATATACTTAAGTTTCCAATCTACATTTCTTGGTAAATCGTTTTTCATACCAATTGATGAGTTAGTAAATTCATTAATATCAAATAGTCGTTGTATAGTTTTATCGTCTATTGCTGGGTTTTCTAAACGAGCAACTTTTTCTATCAATTCATTTTGAACTTTTAAATCATGAATATCTTCAATAGATATTTTAGTTGAAGATTCATTTAATCTACTTTCAATAGAATCCATTTTTTCAAATGAAATAGATTTAATTTCTGTATATTTTTTTCTTAAATTCATCTCAACTAAACGAAGTTTTTCAGCAGGAGTATTACGATGTTTTATTTTTAAATTACCAAATCGTGGAACAAAATTCATCTTACTTTTTATGTCACCATCTTCTACACGAATAGTTTTATACCCATAATCATTTTCTATTTGTATAAATTTAGATTTTCTACTTTCTACATCCCATAATAAAAATCCATGTTCTGGTGCCTCGGCAAAGTTTTGTTGAATTAATGAACCAGGATAAGCTATTCTTTCATTATCATCTATGAACTGTCGTTTATGAATATCACCCAATAACACCATATCATATCCATCAAAATCATTTGCATTGACATTATCATCACTCATCCATAGACCAGTATCAACTTCAAACCTACCAACACCACCATGAAATACAGCAATCTTGTTCTTACCTTTTATATCTTTAGCTTTTGGTAAATTTTTTACATTTGGTTTTCCATCTTTTGTAATATCAAATACAGATAAGAAACCAAATTGACAATCACCCAATTTATATACTCCACTTTTTTTCCAATATAATAAATTAGGATTTATCTGTTGTACTAAATCTACAACAGGAGACAATACATCTTCTCGTGATTTGTTATTTAAATTACAATCATGATTACCAGGAATTACTAATGTTGGTGAAATATCACATAAGTTTAAAAAGAAATCAGCAAGTAATCTAATTTCTTCAGGTGATGTATCGAGTTTTCCATGAACAACATCTCCACCAATATAAATCAAATCAGGTTTTAATTCTTTTAATTTTTTATATAACCTATCGAACACATCTCGATACTCCACAAACCTATGTAATTTTCTAATGTGAATATCTGCTAAGTGAGCAATTGTTTTTATTTTCTTATCCATATAATTTTGCCTGTATCGAATCACTAAAACTAGCCGACTCTGTTGTATGTATTAGGGATGTAATTTTTTTCCAACCCAAATCATTCGGGTCTTTATCTGTTGGTAACTTGACAACTTTACAATCTATACCAAAGTCTCTAAAGAACTCAGACATATTGTAAGCGTCTTTTTTAGCGTCATCATCAAGAGCAATATAAATCGACTTGACATTCTTTTCAAATATTTTTCTTAACAAACTCTTTGATGGTTTTTTACTTAACATTGGTATAGCATTTGACCTAATCGACATAGCATCAAACACACCCTCACATAACACAATTGGTTTTGACCAAGCAACATACCAATCAAATGGAATTATATCCCTTGATACATTTGGATTTTTGTATTTCATCTTTTCACCAACAAAAGAACGACCAACAAAATAATTAAGTAATCCTTTATCATCATAACTTGGTATAATAATCCTACCTTCATATAGACCAGAATCACAGAAACCAATCTTGTATTTTTTTATGTCCCAATCTGTAATACCTCTTTTATGTAAAAATGACTTTGCTTGATTACGATACAAAGATTTGTTTATCACCCAAAGTGGAAGAAACTCTCTCGGTAAAGATACAATAATCTTAGACTCTGTTTTATCATTAGACCTAGATGGTGTAAACACCAAATCTTTAAGTTCAGTAAAATAACGAGTGTCAGCATTTGTCTTCTTAAATAGTGAGTAAATAGAATGACCACCTTGATTACTAACCCAACAATGCCATTTCTGTGATACAATGTTAATTTGTAATTTAGGTTTGTAATGACTAACAAAAGGTGAGTAAAACATATACTCATCTTGTTTTGTTAGTTTCTTACTTCTACTATTTAATGTTCGTTCTAATAAGTAAACTAATTTATTCATATAAGGCACACACTAATGCATCGTAAGCATCCATATTGCGTTTATCCCATAATCCTGTCTTAGTTAATTTAACATATTCTTCTAAATTATACAAGCAATTTATTTCTTTTTTTACAAAATCTTTTGCTGATACACCTTTTACTCTGGCTTTTCCAAAGAGGTTTTTTCTTGCTGTCATGGGATTTACACCCTCTATTATTTCACCATAGGCAAATTCTAAACAGTAAGTCAATACAGCATTAAACTTTGCTAACTTTATTATTGTTTGTTGTGATGTTCTACCACGCATAAAACCAGAAAGACTATCTTCTATATAGATTTGTTCAATATCACCAAACGGATCTAACTCTGTTATGGTATCCATTGTTAATTGAACTTTATCTCTGATAGTTGTTTCTTTATTAATGGGAATGAATCCCAAATCTATAACTTCTTTACCGTCAACAAAAGCATATCCAACTGTTGTTGTTGAGGCATCCAAACCTAATTTTTTCACTTATAAATATTTTTCCTATTAATCTTTAGATAGTCTTTTGCCATTTTACGACCAAACTTTTCTGCTTTCTTTTCAAAGTAATTATCATCGTGAGCATCCCCACCTTTATCAACTGCCTTATTCATTTCAAGTTCGTATTTTTCTTTATATTTTTTCTTACCAAACTTTTGAGCATCTTTAGCATGGTCTATTTCGTGAAAAACTGTAACTAAAAAATCTTTGTAATTTGATGTCGGACTTATATAAATAGTATCTGTATCTACATTATAATCAGCTTTGTTCCCCTTTCGTTTAGCAAATACAACTTTTGATTTTAGTCCGGCTTTCTTAACTATCTGTTTTGCCGTATCATAAAAATCTACTCTTTCTTTTATTTCGTTTTTTGGTGATATTCTAAAATTCACAACCTTTTTTCCATTTATTGTTGGCATACCATGTTCATCTTTTCCTATGGATTTAACAACAACTTTTTTGTTTTTGAATCTACCAGCTAATATAACATCGCCAACCTTAACATCCAAGACAATTTTTTCAGTAATTAAATTTAATAACTTTATCATTTTCTTGTATTTGCAATTACGAATACACCAGTAAAAGTTGCTATGTAACTTATACTATATACAAAATCCCCTTTGGTCAATTCAAAAATTACTGGCAATTTTTCTTTTATTTTATACCCTCTAAACTTTTTCAAATCTTTTTTAAAATCATCCAATGAATACTTGTAAGATTTTGAACCTGGATTTACCCCCTCATCAAATTGATAATCAATTTCCATACCAGTTATCTTTTCTCTTTTAATTGGTTTACCAAATTCAGCTGGTTCAGACACTTGAACATTTAAAGTTTGAGTGTTTTTCTTCAATTTACCATATCCTAATTCTTTAGATCTCTTTTTAAATACCCTATCAAAGTCCTTTAAAAATGGTTTAGAAGCACCATCTTTAGATAGTCTTAATACTCGTTCATCTACTGTCTCTGTTATTAAATCTCTTAACTTAATCATCTTTACCACCAAATGCCTTTTTACCCCAAATGTAAGAAATCTTATCGTCTTTTATAGGACCACCTTTTGCCCAAGTGTTACAAGACCTAGCAGAATGACACTTGAAATGGTGCATCCAACAATATCCTAAAACACCCGAGTCATCCGATACCTCACCTGGCATACATTCTAACATTCTTGGTGATATATCAAATGCTGTGCAATTACCACAAAGAGATGTTCTAGCTGCCTCTACAGTTGTATTCCATTGGTCAGCAACTTTTTTCCAATAATCACCAGGCTCATCTGTATTGAGAGGACCATAGTTGTGATTCTTTACAGTTGCATCTCTATTTTTTGTATTGAGGTCAACATCTTGAGTTGCTGGTGGACACTCTTTAAATTTTTGTTCTAATAAATCTTGTAGTCTTATCATTTTATTCCTTTAAGTATCAATTGCCTTTCTATCCATTTTTTACCACGATAGTTTTTAACTGGTTTTTTGATAAAAGAACCAATACCTTTTTTAACCAACATATTAAATTTTTTGGTTGCTTGTTTTTCACTTAAGGTATTTGAATTATCAACCATCATAAAATTGGCATTTCCAAAAAGACCTTGAAAATATATTTTATTTTTTTGAACTTCGTTCCAAGATTCCTCTACTAATTCGGGATTAAGTTTTCTAGGTCTTTCCATATTTCTTTTTTGTGCTACTTCTAAATCTGTATGGACAAATACCATAAAACAATCATATCCTATTTCTTCTAATTCTAACTTTCTCTTTCTTATCTTTTCAAACTTATGACCTGTTCCATCTATAATCATACCTAAACGACCTTCCATATACAACTTCTGTCTTTGTTTTGTTAGTTCTTTTGCCCTACCTCGTAATCCACTATAATCTTCGTAATCAGGATCTGTAAGTTGTTTAAATAGTTCTTCTGGCATATCGTCTAAGTCTGTACCAAATCCATACTTGTTTAACATACGAACTAATTCTTTGTCTTGATTTACAAGTTTCAATCCATGAGCCGATACATTAACTTTTTTTGGTATCCCAAATAATCCTTGTCCAACAAAGCCTTTACCACTACCAGGTCCTCCAGCAAGAAATACTGCTTTAAGAATACCTGGATCTAAAACACCTTCTGTCAATAGGTCTTTTAGTTTTACCATTTCCTACAACTCCAATAACGAGCTTTATGTTTGGGTCCTGGATTATCACAATTATGGCGTGCCCTAAATGATTTACGAGCTTCAGGATTAGATTTTCTAATTCTCATTGTACCACCTTTAGCATCACCACCTTGTCCGAAGTGAACCACAACAACATTACCTTTTGGATTTTTTACATATACTTTGAATTTCTTTTTATCACCTTGCATAATCTTGTTAAGTTTTACCTTACGACCTTGATACTCGGCTTCTTGAATTCGTGGTAATTCAAATGTGTAACCATAACCCTTACCATTTTCTTCGTAGTATATTTCTTTTACACAATTAGGCACCATCCTATCGCCTTTCTTTTTCATACCAATTTGTTGGTAACCAACCCAACAGGTTCCTCTTTTTTCATTTACTGATTCTTTCTTTTTACTCTTATTACCCCAATTTTTAGCACCAACCTTACGACACTTTACCAAAGCACCACTAGCATAAGCAGATGGCCAGACATCATATCTTGCCTTTACCTTATGATAACAAGCATCTTTTTCGCCTGCAGCTTCGTCAAACTGTTTTTCTGTGAGAACCTTTCCCACTAATTCTTCTAACTTCAAACTCATTTTACTCTCCTGCTTCTTTCGTCCAGCACAATGTGCTTTTTGACTAAATCCTTTTGGGTTATTACAGTCGATACTTTTTTTATATTTATCTGACCAACCTTCATTTCTTTGTTTGGTCTTCTTTTTCATTTTATTAATAAATTTTCTATACACAGCAGCCTGAGATGATTTACCCATCTCTCTAGCTCTTTGTTCCATAGCAACTGCGGCCTGTATTTTATGAGCATGAGACTTACCACTACCCTTTATTTTACTGACTGACTTTTCAGCATCCTTAACAGTAGCAAACTTTAGTCCGTGTATTGTTCCCTTTGGATTTTCATCCGTATACAAATCTGAGTGTGATGGTGAGTTTCTATGTTGACCTTTCTTACGAGGTTTTCTTGGAGCTTCATCCATCTTTAATTTTTTTCGTAAAACAGAAATCTGTTTTCTTATCTTTTTTTGTGCAGGTGAATTAGGCATCGCCTTTAGAGCTTTATTGTATAACTTTATCAACTCTAATTTATCGTCACCTTCACCCATTTTCATAATCATACCCAATGGTCTAGGACCACATCTCTTTCTGTATTGTGCTACAGTTTCTGTATTTTTCTTATGCCCACAAGGTGTAGACATTAAGCACCTGTCTTAACCTTGATTGACTTTTGAGCTTTACTTTTTTCACCACCTTTTTTTGCATCCCCACCTTTTTTCTGAGCTGCTCTTTTTCTTTTCACAAATGAAGCTCTACCTTTTTTACCAAGTTTAGCAGCTTTTTTTGCACTAAGACATGCAGCATAAGCACCACCTTTTTTTCCTCCACCACACTTTCCAAGTTTTTGCCCATCAGATCCATATCTATCCCAACCACCTGCAGTTGTTCCACCATCACCACCTTTCTTAAACCACTTACTAAGATCTTCGTCAACTATGTTACCACAGTAAATACAAGAGTTATCTTCTATAAGTTCTAGGAATATGTCTCTTAGATGTATCATTACATTTATAAATATAATGAAAAGTGGAAAGAAAGATATTAAACTTTTTTCAATTTTATTTTTAGCTGAGCTATATAACCATCTATTTTTTTAGCATCACTATCATCATCCGACATTTTTTCTCTTCTGATTATTAGCTTACCTAATGCTTTTTGTATTTGTAACTTAGACAATCCTTTCATTGACCTTCTATAATATAAGTGTTCTAATGCTTCATCTTCTGCTTCAGCGCCACGAACACCCGCAACTTGAGTTACTTTTTCTACTTCATATTCAACCGTAGTAACTTCTTCAATTTCATTCCATATGGTATTTTCCCACATGGCTTCTAAATCAAGTTCTTCTTCAATATCATCTTGACTATAAATTATGCGAGGAATCACTAAGATAAAAATCAGTAGAATCATATGGATAGTAAATGATTTCATTATTCATTCTCCTAAAGAACACAGCAGGTCCTGTGGTTTGATGGTTGTAAAAAGTCCATTCATTGTCTTTTGTCGGTAAACCTTCTGTTAAATTTATTGTATACCCTCGCACTCTACCAGCAACAGTTAATGGATTAAATGGCCATTTATCAACTCCGTTATTTTCTAATTCATATTCAGCGTAATCTTCTAAATCACTCCATAAATTATTTAAAAATTTTTTTTCTAAACGAAGTAAATCTAATTCAAATTTTCTTTCTATTTTAGGTAGTGAAAGTGTTGCTAATATACCAATCACCAATACTACCATAATTAATTCTATAAAAGTAAATCCATTTTTCACTAATTTTCTCCGACTACTTCCTCTAAGTACGATGGACTATCTTCATCCTCGTCAACTATAATTATTCTATATGTAACTAAATCATATTCAGAAGTATCGGTTTCTGTATAATAATAAAATGGGTTATTATTAGAATTTAAAGGCAAATCTCCACTAAATAAATCAGAGACAACTCTTCCATCAAAAAGTAATTTGTCCCCATAAGCTTCGTCAATTTTATCATTATCAGACTTAGGTGGAAATTGTGGATTTCCTTTCATGTGTCCTTCTAACCAATATCTCATAAATGTTTGTTTTATAATTATCATATTGGTTTGATTAATTTGATGTTGTGTTTCCATTACGGTAGATTGGTATGTTGGGAGTGCAAATGATACAAGCACTCCCATCAAAGCAACAACAACAACTAACTCAGCTAATGTGAAACCCTTAGAGTTTCTCATAGCTTTTCTCCTATGTAGAATTACTGAATTAGTGTTCTTTCACCGATAGAACCTACATCGGCATTATCACCAGTTTGTACACCTTTGTCATAAGACCACCCCCAACGAGTGTTATCTCTTCTTTGGTGAGTAATTTTATTAGTGGTGGTATTAAATGTCCACTCATCATCGGAGTCAGCATTATCAACATCAGTTGAATCATAACTAGTAGGTACTTGATCTAATCCATCCCAAGGATTGTCTGGCCAACTCTTACGACCATTTTCAAACATCTGTTCGATAGCGTATGCTCCAAGACCAGCTTCAATTGAACCAACTATAGCATCTTCAACTGCTGCTTCAGCGTTAGATACAGTTCCCATGTATCTTGGAACTGCTACTGCTGCTAGAATACCTAAGATAATGGTTACCATTATTAATTCTATTAGGGTAAAACCCTCTTTATTTTTTATTTTATTAAACATTTTAATTCTCCTATTAAGGTTAAGGTTGTAGTTTTTTCTTAAAGTTCTTTGGACTTTCCAAATCTGCAACATACAAAATTGGTGAGTAAGATTGTTGTCCACTCCCACCACCAGCAATTATTGTATAAATGTAATGACCATCCTGAAATGGTGATTTAACAGCGTTGCCACCAAATTCATCTAAAAATTCTTCAGCTCCGACAGTTACAGAAAAAGAACCATCGTCATCTGGATCTTCAATTGTATTTACAGTAGCACCAGTAGGCATTGGAGATTCTGGATTATTTGTTCCAAAAATAGACGCCCACTTAGATGCTTCTGCACTTTCAAATGTTACAAAAGTTTCTAAACCAGCAATAAGTTCATCTTCATCTCCATATCCAGCATCATCTGGAACAGAACGGTTGTATTTGATTTGACCAGGAAAACGACCACGACCTTCATCAGTTACTCTAGCGTTATAGAAATTATTTGCTGATTTAACAATTTTATCAATGTCAGCAAGAGTTTTCTTCTCTTTTGCACCTTCTCCAACACCAGAGAATTTTGGTGCAGCAGTAGTAGCAAGTGTTGCCATCATAGCAGTTGTTACTGCGAATTCGGCAAGTGACTGTCCACTTCTGCCTTTTAGTTTTTTTCTTAATTTTGAAAACATTTTTGTCTCCGTTAGTTGTTCTATACTATATAGTACAATAACTGTACCACAAACTGTTATTTTACAAATTTTTTTTTATTTTTTTATTTATGTTGATATTGTTAAACTTACGACAAATAAAAAAAACCCCATTTAAAAATGAGGTTTTCAAAATGTTACACTTGTTACAAAGTGTATCAATATATTACAAATGGTAATTTTTCTGTAACTAATTCCCAAAAAATTATACCTACAAATGTAAATAAACCACCCAACATTGTTGCTAAAGCGTCTTTATTACTCCATCCACTTGTTGCATAATAAACATCATATAGTTCTTTACCAAATGAAACTATCAACATTACTATCCACGATTCGGTAATACCATATACAGCTGCACCACCCATAAAGTGTAAGAACTTATCCGTTCCCCATTGTAACATAAAATCATTAAATTTACTCATTACTTTTTCCTAAAATACATCTTCTGATAAAACATCGTCAATAGCACCTTTTATATCTTTATTACTAACATCCAACTCACCATCCATGTCAGCCTTCCAAGTTTCTTTTTTACTACCATCATAGAATAATGCCATTGATGGAAAGTTTCTAAACCTTAATTTTTTCACAACTTTAGGAGCATTCTCACTTTTGACTCTAATAATTTTACAATCTTGATATCCTTTAACACCTTTTAATATCTTTTCATCTAAATCTTGTTCTTGCCATTCAGAAGAAAAGATAGCAACTACTATCCCACCATTTACTTCTGATTTAAAGTTTTTATCATTTACCTGTCCAAATATAACAGAAAGAAATAATGATAGCTTCAATATGTGTTTCATAACAAACTCCTACTTATCCCTTTTTCTTCGTTCAAGGTCTTTGATATCTTTTTGTAATTCTTTTATAGTTTCTTCATACTCATCTAATATATCATAGACGGCATCCATATCCTCTTGTAGACCTCCAACTTGATTCTTATATTGTTCATAAGACCGTGGCCAGTTATGACCATCCGGTTTAGATGGATATTCATCTCCAAAAATTGATTCTATATCTATCTTTGGTAATTCTTTTGCTTCTTCTATTTCTTGGAGTAACATATAATAACCACCAACACCAGAGGATATTAAAGCAATCAAACCAACTATTGTCTGTACTGACATAGAAAATTTAGTTCCCATAACTTTATCTTCAGAAAGTTCTATTGGTTCTTCTTTCTTTGGTTCAACAGGAGGTATATCCTTTACTTGAGGTTTTATTTCTATAGGTTCTTGATGAATCTCTTCTTGTTTCTCTTCGTGCTTTTGAGTATCAGAATCGTGGTCTAACAATGCATTAGTGATGTCATCAAAATCGCAAAACCCTTGATCTACAAGTATTTCACCGAGAGTTCGTTTGTCTCCCTTAACTTGAACTTGTAAGGCTTTGTTAAGTTGTCTTTTAGTAATTATATCTTCATCACATAACAACTTACCGATTTTGATGTCACCGTTCATTTACTTTGAGCCAAAGATTTTAGAAAAGAAACCCTTTTTGGCTTTCTTTCCCTTTTTACCAATCTTCTTGCCTTTCTTCTTTTTCTTCTTCTTTACTTCTTCCATACCAGCCATGTTCATATCTGAAGCATTAGCAGTAGGAACAGCAGCAAAAAGAATTACAGCAGAAAGCATTACTTTTAGCATGTTTTTCATTTTAATCTCCTAGTTACATTTACAATTACAATCACAATCACATCCACAACAGTCACACATAATCATCTCCTAGTTTAAGAATTGATAATTAAGACCAAATTTAATATCGTATGCTGGTCTTTCCCAATAATATAGATAACGACCTTCTGTGAAGACTCCTAAGTTTTCTTTTATTTTTACACCTAAGATAGCACCAATATCATAATCATTCCAATCATGCCACATTGGATCCATATACATAAAATCACTTGCTTCACCACCCTCTTCTAAATGAGTTTGATAATGAGCAGCATTATGGTACGCATGTTTTGAGTGACCATAATGAACAGGTAACCAATTACCCCAACCATGTATCCACCAACTATCTCCATAGTGATACCAATCAACACCAATAACTAATGATGTTTCACTTTGATAACCTAAATTTTTCTTTACACCACCTATGTATTTTTCTAACATTCTTGGAAAGTGGTATACAAAATATTCCCTATCTGTATAAGCAAATATCTTACCATCAACACCTCTCCATAACCAATCATGTCCCCAATACTCACCGCCTTCATTCCAAAACGGACCAGAACCTTCTACTTCCCTAATCTCACCTGTTTCAGGATCTACTTCATAAAGTGTTCTACTATCCCAACCTGTAGGAGAGTCAGGATTAATCATAGTTGAATCAAACCACATATTATCATCGATACCAAAAGCATCTTCAGCAAAGTTCCACCATTGCCCTTTATACCAAGTGGTATCAAGAACCATAGCGTCAAATCCATATACAGGATGTTGTCTATGTTTTAGTCCAATAGAAAAATGTAGTTTGTTTCCAAGAGCTTCTGGTGTAAGATGAACTCTAATATCACCTTGTCCATAGGATATATCTTCAAGACCTAATTCAGTCCAACCAACTTTTGCCATAACCCAATCACCGATGTATCTCACCCAATATTCTTGATTAAGATATTCGTTACCCCATTGTCTTCCTTCAGAAAATTTTATTAAATACTCCCAACCTTTAACAGGACCAAATGTAGAACTTTCATTAGCATTTTGTTCTGAACCATCATACCAAGTCCCACCTTTACCAGCAGACTTTACACCCCTCTTTGGTTCGTATTGAAATCTACCAATCTTACGAAGTCCAAATGATGTTTGAAAATCAGGTTTTAATTCTCTTTCAGTTCGTTCCACTTGCAACACACCAGTAGATAACCCACCAATGATAGCAAATCTATCATCTTGATAGCGAGGAGCATTTAAACTAAAACTTGAATAAGCTGTTGAATACTTAAAAAAGTTAGTAAAAAAGTTCTGACTAAACAAAGATGAGGATAGTAGTATCCCTATTATTATTTTCTTTAACATCTGTTTTCTCCTAATAGTTTTTAATTTACCATACCATCCAAGCTGCAGCTGCTGTTTCAACAAAAACATCTGCCGCTGTATTATATGCCCATTTCTTTTTTGTTCCGTAGGTTTCTTCTGTTCCCTCTACGAATACTTCAAAAATTTCCCAAGCTATACCTATAATCAATACCCAAAGTACAGCCCACAAATCAGTAGCACCTAACCATTGTGCTATTTTAGCAATAAACAAACCAGCCGCTAAATGATATGAAGTCCACCCATCTAGCTGACCACTTGATATTTGCCAACTATATAATTTTGCTAAAGGATTATCCATTTTTTCTCTCCTATAAGTTATATTAATAAGTATTAGTAATCCATTCTTAATAAAAATTTCATTGGCATTTTTTGACTTTTAGGTATTGCCTTAGAAAGTTTAGCATAACCAACCAAAGTATTTTGGTCATCATACAATCCAACTTCTGTTATATAAGTTGGAAAGTTACTACTTGTTAAATTATCTTTTAATTGCCCTAGCCCATTACTATTAAAAACAGTAACATTAGTTGTATCGTTTAATTCATTTGGTTTTGTATCACAAGTCCACTCATAAGTATTAATTACAGTAGTTCCTTTATATTGAATTACATAATCACCACTTGTTACATCTGTATAGTCATATGAACTATCAAAAGAAGCAGTTTCAGTAATTGTAAAAGCTCCAACATTATAAAATATATTACCTACATAGTTATCAGATGATGATATAGGTGATATAGATTGTGAAAATGTAGAATTTGTAGAATATAAATTTCCATTACTATCGTCTACAATTATAGCATTAGTAGTTGTGTCTATTAATCTAAAACTACCTCTTTTTATCTCCACATCAAATTTATTCTGTGGTATAAAAACAACTGAACCTGTATCATAAAATTTTGTTAAAAAAGTATCTCTGCCAGAACCATCATTTCCTATATTAAATTGACTGCTATAATTATCAGAAGTAGAACCACTAAGGTAAAAGTTTATACGAGAAAAATCATAATAACTTTTAGATATTTCATTAGATGAGTTATTTAAAAACTGATGTCGTGTGACATTGGCTTGAGTTAAAGTAAATGATTTATGTGCTTTATACTCGTATGTATTTTGATTTTCAGGTGTAAATTGTTTAAACATTCCATAACATTAGTAAGTCAAACGAACTTTGACGATTGCTTCAGAACTAAAGTTCTTATTGATTGGAGAACTTAATCTACCAACAGCCAATAAGGAGTTTTGACTATCATACAATCCAACTTCACTAATAAAAGTTTGAGGATTTGTTACCATATCAGAATGTCTCATTTCATAAGTTGAACCACTCCAAAAAGTTATATTTTGTGAAAGATTAAACTCACTTGCTTTAGCTCTGCAAAAATAATCAAAAACATATTGTTGTTCTTCTGAACGAAGAGTTACTCCAGTACCTTTTTGCATAGCAAGAACTAATTTTGCAGCATTATCTGTAGAGTCTGTAACTGTTAAATCTTGTGCTAGTCCAGTTCCTGTAAAACCTAAAGTGCCACTTCCACTTGTTATCATAACTGGGTCACCAGGTATACTTGATGAAAGGGCATTAGCACTTAGTACCATTAGACCAGCATCAGGATAAAAGAATCCATAAGTTTTAGTTGTATAAGCAGTAGTTACTGTTCCAGCAGAACCTTCTACAATATGATATCTAGGACCAAATGGAGCAGAATCAGCATTTTCTGTTTTTGAATCATCAGTTAAAGATAATGTAGCAGCAGCAGTACCAGCAGTATTTGATCCAGAAAGATTTAATGTCCAAGTACCTGGATTTAATCTATCTTTCATCTGAAGTCTTTCAGTAGCTAAAATGTAAACTCCTTGTTGAGTTACGGCATTAGCACCGTTAGTTCCATCAATCATTGACCAACCAGCATTATCTCTTAAATTTTCAGCACTAGGTTCTGTAAAATTAAAAAATTGTTTATAAATAGCTTGTGTAGTTCCTTCCATAGTTGCAGTTTCTTCAGCACTACCACTTCCAAGAATATGACCATAAGTTATACTAAAATGGTCTTTGGAATTATATTGTAGATTATAATAATAAGATTTTTGTGTAGCAGATAAAGAAGATGTTGTTAAATTAGAACCAGCAAGTGTTCCAACACCACCATCAAAAAATCCATTTGTAACAGCAATTTGTGTTGTTATTGTATCATCGTCTATGTTAAATTGTTTAATCATAATCTAAATCCTATGCTGTTGTGTTATTAGCTTCAATTGTTAAAGTTACAAATGCCGAAGCAGCACCATCTCTTGATATTTCAATACCAATAGACCGTTGTGAAGTAATTTGTTGTGGTAGAGCATTAACAAGTATAGCTCTTACATTAGATATATTAGCAATAATAGGATCTGGGTGGTCAAATGGTGGTAGATTAGTTCTACTAAATCCACCGCCTTGTATCTGAAAATTATTGTCTCCAATAGCATTACCATTAGCTTGTGTAACAGTCAATCCCCTCATATCTAAAATTTTAAAATCAAATCTAGCACCTTGTACACTTGGAAAAATAGTAGGAAGTATTGTAACAGGATTACTTTCTGTCTCTCCAGCAATTTTAGATATAGTTACTGAAGTACCACTTGTTACAGTTATAAAAGAAAAGTTTTGTACATTTCTTTCACCTTCTCCGTAAAGTTTAAATCTTAAAAATACATTGTCATCGGGTACTGCTTCCAACATTGGAAGAGAAGTGATAGCACTTCCGTAAGCACTTGAACCACTTGGGTGGTCAGCGTTATATAATGTGTAATCTACACCAGTATCACCAAAAGCGTATTGTGATATTCCTAAAGGTTCTCCGTTTGCTAATTTCTGCCTTCCCAACTTAGTTAGAATAGCGTCAACTATTACTGTATCATTATCTAAAATTCCCATAGTTGTAATCCTTTAATGTTATAATATTACTCATCTATAAATATATCCAAAAAATATTTTACCTTATTACTTTTAACTTATTAATAGTATCCGAACCACCTACATTAATTACATATGCTGAAATAGTAGGTAAAACATCTAATTCAGGATCAAAAGGTGATGGATTACTACCATCATTTTGAGTTCCTTTATAAATAAGGTTTGTTAAACCATCTTTACTTGTTCCAACTTTAAAGTAATGATTGATTGGATAGGTGATATTACCACTTCCATCTGATTTAAAGAAAAGTGTTCTACCTACCATTCTACCATCTACAGTAGCATCATCACTACCAAAAAAAGATGAATAGGTATACCCACTTCCACTATCTACATAATAACGATTTCCAAAATGTCTAAAGTTATCGTGGTGGTTAAAAGGTTGTTTGGCGTTTGTACCAGTTCTATCTTCGTAAGTTCCACTTACAGGAAAAAACTCTTCTGTGTCTCCTATACTTCTAAAGAAAAATCTATCTTCATACTTGTAAGTATTGTAATTTCCATCACTACCAGGATTACCAGATTTAAAAAAGGTATTATTTACATCAGTTCCACTATTTTTATAAAACTCGTTTTTAGAACCTAATAACAAATCAGTAAAATTATCTGGCTCTATATTAAAAATTGTTTGATTGGATGAATTTGACAAATCAATTATATTTAATGGAGTTGATGTATTTGAATGAAATTTTTCATTTAGAGTAGCATTTACATTTACTTCATCAGTTAAAACATCAATAGTTTTTTCTTTTAAGTTTTCATTAGCTAAAGCAGATACAGAAAACTCATCTGTTGGAACATCAATAGATATCTCGTGTTTATTTTCATTGAAGTTTACACTAACAATTGGTTCTGTTAGATTAGTAGAACCTTCTGCTTTATCTGGATTAAGTTGTGTTTGTAAGACAGCTCTTTTTATTCTTGGTCTAAAAAGAGTATCATTTTTAACTTCATATGAAAATTCTAATTTTGTTCTTGCTGGTAATAATTTTTCTATTGAATCTATAAATTCAGGATTGTCTACTTTATTTTCTACACTAGATAAATTATTAACTACATCTACTGAAATAAGCCTTTCATCTATAAGTTGTTTTCTAAGAGTTAAAAGTTCATCATAAATACCATTATTATCATAATCATCTAAATAATCATCTAATACAAAATCAGACATGGCATTTATTACTAGAGCATCGATAGCGTCTACATAAGAAAAAGATTTTCCTATTTTGTTTATTACTTCCTGATTGTTTTGAGGATTATAAGGTAATCCTAAAGTTGGATTATTAGGATTTAATTCACCTAAATATCTCATGACAGAACCAATATAATATTGTCTGTCACTTTTTATAGCATCAGTTCCTCTAACTTGAAATGAAAAGTTTTTAACATCAGTTACATTACTTTGTACTGAGGTTAAACTTGGTTGAGAAGAAAGGGTTTTATCAAAATTTTTAATTTTCTTTGGAGAAGAAATATCTTTAATAGTTGTAGAATTTTTACTTTCATTAAGTGGATAATGGTAAATAAGATTATTTCTTGGAGCATCTGGTGTACCAGCAACAACACTTTTATAATTTAAAGTATGTTGTTTAAATTTAGACATACTAATGGGAATATCCCAAGCTCTTATTTCACCAATTGAACCTGTTATTTCTTCACCAACTATAAAGTTGTTCGTTGATTGTCCAGAAGCAGTTATAAAGTTTTTATTAGCATTTGTATTAAATGAAGACATACTAATATGTTGAACATTTTTTATTTTATCACTATCTTTTCTAGCAACTAACAAACTATAAGATTGTGTAAGTTCAGCTGAACTTGTTGCTATATCTCTTTGTAATAATACATTAAAAAAATTATTATCGTTTACATTATCAATGTAATCGGTAGACATTGATATGGAATTATCTGATAACTCCAATGAACCAGTTAGACTGTTATTTAATCTAAATTCTATTTTACCTCTAGTAGTAGATGAACCAGATGGAACAATTCTCAAATCCCAATTGTCTTCAGAACCACTTGACCTTAATAATTTTTGTTCGTTACTAGTTCTAGTAGTTTTAAAAATAAACTCTACACCATTTGGTTCGGCACCATTTGAATACCAATCTAATGCTAGTTTACTATCTACATTTGAAAAATTCATTGTATTAAATTTTTCAACTTTTTCTCTAAAAGAAACATTACCCTTTACATTTTTTATTCCATTATCTAAATCATTAGAAGCATTATTGGTTAAAATAGTTGGATTATGCTCTTCACGAGAACCACCATATTCTGTTATTTTAAATGAACTTGGATCATATCCATATAAACTTAGTAAAGTATTTATACTTTCTTGAGTTCCTTTTGTTTTATAAATGTAAATAATATTATTTAATATATTTGTCCAAAGAGAAGAAATGGCTTTTTTATCACCAATTTCATCTCCACGAGTTGATTCTAAGTATTCTTCTAAACTACCAGAAAGAGGGTTTCTTAAATCAAATCCTAAAGTATTTCCAATAATAGGTAAAAGACCATCTGGCATAGCATTTGGATTTTTATATCCTAACTTATATATGTTATGATAATTATCAATATAACTTCTTAATAAATCAAATTGTTCACCTAACATATTTACAAAATCACGAAGTGTTTTATGCTCAATACCAGTCTGTAAAATTTCAGGTAAGTTATTTACAAGTGAGTGAATATTATTAGTATCATAATTTTCAGCAATACTTTCCATTGTATTATACCAACTATTCCATTCGGATGAGCCGGCATAACTACCACTTGGTGGTCTGTATATTTTTGAAAAAGGATGTATATTAGTTGGATTATTTTTTGTTACACTTACATCTGTAAAAAAAGCTTCTTTATCTCCAGATTCTTGTGTAAACAAAGGAAATAAATCTCCTTGTGGAAGAATAGAACCTGTAATAAAATCATCCATTCCCAGCGTTCCATCTTCTTTAATTTGTGATGGAAATGTAAATGGAATGAAAACACCAGTTAAATCAAACATACCATATGCAAACCCATCTCCAATACCACCTACTGTAGATGCAGATATAGGATTTGAACCAGAAAGTATTTCCCATGATGTAGAGGTTTTTCCATAATCTTCAAGACCTGTTATTAAACCAAAATCACCTGTTTTTGTTGGTCTAAAGAACTGTTGTTGTCCTTTAAAAATATATCTTTGATAATTTGATCCAGTTGTTTCAGGATTGAAAATAACAGAACCAGTAAATGCATTAAATGGAATTTGTCTATCATTAAAGTATCCATAATTACCAACTTCAGAATTACCTGACCTATCATATCTCTCGTTAGCAAATCCACCTGAAGCAAAATTTAATGAATATTCACTATCAGTACCACCACCTCTTAAAATAAAAGAAAGATAGAAAGCATCATCAGAATTATAAAATGGTGGATTTTCTACATTATATATATCAGTAAATAAATGTATAAACCCATCTTCTGATTTTTTATAAACTCTATCAAACCCATCAAAATTTTGTAGTCTTGTAAAATCATTATTTACAAAATTTGAATAATTATTTCCAGCTAAATTTTGACCAATACCAGGTGCAGATGAAGTAGAATAACTTTGACCATCATTATACATAAAATGCTGAAAGTGAGTAAACTCATCTTCAACATTTCTAATTTGATTAAATAAATCTTTTCTTTTTTCTACAACCTTTAAACTACTTGAAAAAGCAAGTGATGAACTTAATTGAGAATATAATCCTTCTAGTTTTATAGTTTTATTTTTAAATCCTTCTAATTTAGATTTAGCAGAACCAAAAAATACATGACCATCAAATTTTTCATAATCTATATTTAGATTAAGGTCTTTTTGTTGTCTTGTAATCTCTTTTACTAAATTAATTCCGCTTGAGCCAGTAATTGAATTATAATTTGTATATTCATCTTCAATAGAAGTTAGTTCTGTTGAATATCCCTCATCAATTGTTAAACCCAATCCACTTATAGCAAGACCTTCTCGGTCAATAAAAAATATTGTTTCTGTTTGTGATGATAAAAATTTATTTGAGATATTAAAATTAGTTGATAAAACTGGTATGTCACTTGGTAATGGTTCATTTAACTTTAATACCAAAGTTCTTTTATTATCTGTTACATTATCAAAAGCATATCCGTTAATAGGAATTAATCTTCCTTGTGATAATTCTAAATAAGAGTTAAACTGATAAGTATCTTCATTACCTTGCATTGCCTCAATAATATTATCTTGAGTATCGTTATCTATAGAACCATTTACTAAACTCAATCTTATTTCATTACGACTTGGTGATACTTGAGACAAATGTAAACCACTTGTATTTAATCTCTTTAAAAAATCATATTGTAAATTATAGTTACCTTCACTAAAACCAGCATCGTCTAAATATTCATTTGGTTTTAAAAATAAATCATTACCTTTTACATAAAAATCTTTATCTTCTTCTAATATTTTAAAATCTTGATAAGTACCAACATCAGAAAATACAGATAGTTTTATTATACCATCTTCTAAATCAGATGAACTAAACTGATAACTATCAGATGTAATTAACTGTAAAGTATCGTTATTATAATTTGTTAATATTTCCATTAAAATGCTTGCTTATTATTATCTGATTCTAAAAGAGGCGTTTTCATTACACTTTGTTTTTGAACTTTACCATTTTTTGGTTGATTGACTTTATAATCTCCAATTATAATTCCTTGCTCTTTTACTCCAGCTTGATTTTGTATTGTTAAAAACTCAGAATTTGATGGGTTTAAATCAACAACACATTTCTCATCTCTTATAAATATGTCGGTTGCTAAACTATTGAGTGGTAAACTACCTGAACCTTGATTTATCCACTCTAATTTATCACCACCAATAAAATCATATATGTCCTTTGGTTTTGTAAAAACTCTTGTTTGACCTAAATCTAATTGACCTGGTGACTTACCAAAAAAACCATTGTTAAAATCTGTTATATATTGTTTTGAAGAAACTCTTTCTAAATAATCTTCTTGAACAAAATTATCATCTTTAACAATTTTAAAAACAGAGTTATTGTAATCAGAATCTGTATCTAACCCACCTACTATCGCTTGAGTTTTTGTTTTAACTGGTAAAAAGTTAAAATCAGTTCCTCCAAATAAAGAAAAATCTTGACTTACCAAATTACCATCATTTACTAAAATATTTTTTGTGACTAAATAAGTTTGTAAAACAAAAGTTTTATTTTTAGTATACCTATATACAATTATTTTAATAGTTTTTACACCAGAACTATTATAAATATGATTAGAGTCTTCTTGTATTGGTTTAGATTTTTGCGATTGAGCTTGTTGATATTTTTTAAAATAAAAATTATTAATATCAAAATCATCAACCGAGTCATAAAAACTAAAAAAGTAACTATTTTTTATTTGTTTATCTGATAGTAATGTTTCTTCGTCACCCCATTGTATAACTTCGTATTCATAATAACAATTATTTGGATTTTCAGCACTTTCTTCTACATTAAAAACTTGATTAAGGTATGATGCACGAGCAGTTGATTCTGAAGAAAATACTGTTTTTAAATCATCGTTATCATAATCAGGTGGTATTTCTCCTATAATAAAAACCTCTTGGTCAGTAGCTACTGGTTCATCTACACCTTCATTTAAAACAATCGCATTATCAATAACATTTATTATTTCATATTCATTACCATTTATAGTAATAATCATACCAACTGAAATATCTGAAATCGAATATGGTTCATTAATATTAATAAGAAAGAATATCGGATTATTTTCTACAGAATTGATTGTGCCAGTTATATTTATAAAATTTTGTGTAGTATTAATAAAATTAGGAAAATCATATAAATCAATATTTAAGTTAACCATCATAGGAAAAGAAGTATTACGATATTTTTCAGGTTTTTCTTTGTTATCATAATATAAAAAATCATTATTATCAGGTGTTTTTGCATTTACAATAAAATCTATAGGAGTATCAAATGTCTCTAATCCATTTAAATATTCCGAATCAGATATTACTATATCAAATTCAAAATCAGGATATCCTAAAAAACTAAAATGTTGATCCCATAATTCTATAATGTTACTTTCTAAAAGAGGTGGGTAAATAGGATTATTTGTACCCCTTAGCGGTGAATATGGAATATCGTAATTATCTTCTCCAGCACCAAGTGGTCTATCTGGTTGAACATCACGATTGCCAATTTCACGAGTTTGACTAATACTAAATCTAAATTCTTCAGGCCATTCAAAAGCTCTAACACCTGTTTCAGTTCCTATAAGTGGTCTAACATCATATCCACTATCAAACTCAATTGCTGTAATATTTGCTCCATAAGCGTCATTAACCGCACGATAGTATCCATAACCACCATTGTAAGGACTACCAAGCAAAAGTTCTCTACCAATTCCAGAACCATCGTAGTAGTCATCTCTATTTGTACTAGCACGAAATGGAATATCATCTTTTGCATCTGGTTTAGGACCTGTATAAAGATTATACTCCAAACCTCTTAATGTTATTGAAGCAACTGAATCTCTAGGGTAATCTAGTCTATAATTATTCCAAGAGTTTGCATCTCTACCATATTCCCACCAACCTTTTTCTTCTAATTGACCTAAAAAAGTGTCTCTGTCATGACCTTCACTTATTGCCATAGTGTCAATGCTATACTCATTTCCAGGACCTTCTACATTAAGACTAAACTTTGTGTTTTCAAAAGTTTCTAAATCATCAGTTGTTAAATTTTTAGCTTGAACATCAAACTCTACTAATACTACAAGCTCATGAGTAAATTCTTTATCATTACCGGCCGAAGGATTTCCACTTCCCCAATTATTAATTTCTTGTTGAGTTAACGCTCTTTCTATTACATGATATTGTAATTTGTCTCTACTATCTTCATTTATTTTTAATATTATATCTTCACCATTATCAGTAGAAATAGTTCCTTCATCATTTTCAAAAGTTAAAGCTTTGTTTGTATCTAAACCATTAAAATTAAAAGCAGTTCTTTTCTTGCTTCCGCCTGATAAAACAACATTATCATCACCATAAAATCGTTTATAAACTCTATTTGTTCTCATAAGTCTACTTCTTTTTACAGCAGCCGTATCTTTGTTAGAATTATCTGACCAATACTCTCTATCTGATAGATATTCAATTATAGGTCCTTGTGTAAGTGTAACTTCTGCGTATGAGCCATTTTCTCTTTCTCTTCTTTTATATCTCCAAACAAGCACTCTAGTTCCATCTTTAGGTGGTGATGTTCTAACTTTAACTTCTATATCTTCTTCTTGAATATCACTCAGTAAATCACCTCCTAAAATTAATTTGTTGCCTCTAAAAAGTGAGTTCCAATTACCTAATGAAAATTTTTCTAAATCATTACCATCCAATCCAAGTTCTTTTATAGAACCTGATGGATATATTCCTTTTAATTTTACATTTGGATAATTATCTTTTTTTTCGTATGCCATTAAAATGCCTGTTCTAAATTATCTTTTTCTATACCATCTGGTATAATAAAAGTATCTATTTTTATTCTTAAATTTTTATCAAGTGATACTTGAAAGTCTTGATTATAATCAACTTTATTGAAATCTGTTTTATCTATTAAATCATCTGTTGTTGTTTGATTAAAATCTACATCTAATATTAAATTCTCATCAACAACATTTAAATTTGTTATTGGAGCATCAACACCACCATACAATTCAACATCTACATCGTCATCAAAAACTCCAAATTTATTTATAGTAGGTAAAATAGGATAATAGTATTCATCATCCCAAAATTGATTATCTTCATCAATCATTATATCACCTTCAATATTTACATTAGATATATTAGAAAAATTAAAATCATCTGGTATTATATTGTTCCAATAAATATTTTGATTTGGTATATCACTATCATCATTTTCAAAACCAAGTTGTTCCCACATTGGTTTAACACCCTTGTAAATTCTAGTGGTTGCTAAATCAAAATTATTTAAACCCGTATCCTTTAACGAATTAGTTAATTTTTTATTTATAAATCCATTATGTATTGTTTCTGGCATTAAAATTCTCTAATTATTATTAACATAAAAATCATATTCAGTAGTAAATAATGTAAATCCAGCAGCAAAACTAGCTAACCTTAGTATAGTATTACCAGTTATACCTTCTGTAGTTGTATCTATAATATAACTATTAACATTTCCATTGTTATTTGTTATATACACAGTTGCACCAGAAGATAAAAGATTTTCATATTCATTAGGGAAATCAACAACTGAAAAATTACTATTTGTTCCTCCAGCCTCTCCACTATATGTCAATGTACCATTAATTTGACTAGGAGTATTATTAGTATCATCATTAGTTTCATCGGTATCATCATTGTTGTCATCAGTATCATTTGTGTTTTCTTCAAACAATCCCTCTATTCGTCCCAAAGTAGATCTAATTTCTTGACTAGTAGCAGGATCATTTACTTCAATAAAATAAAAAATATCTTCAGTAGGTTGAGTTGAATTTTTAACTTGATCTAAAGCCCATTCCCAATTATTAGTTGGAGTCTCGTTTCCATCTCTAACACCGCCTCCAGTTATAGTACGAGTACCAGGTGTTAAATTGTCACTAACACCATCTACATATTCAGCATAACCTAACATAATATCTTTCCATTCTTCATCTGTTTCGGAAAACCACACTACATATGCAGCCCAATTCCAAGGCATTGTAAATGGATCTGGTGGATTATTATCATCGTGTATATATCTTACATTAAAATTCCAAGGTTCATTTAAATTAACAACATTAACTGTTTGTAATGAATTTGGTGCAGTTGGTCTAGTATCTCCTGCACTTCCAAACCACATATTATCTAAATCAATTGGTATATGTTCTGGTTGTTCTAATGTTGGTATGTCAGTATACAACCACTCAAATTTAGCAGAGATATTATAGTCATTATTCATTGTAATAGTCGTTGGTGATTCATCACTAGATAGTGCGTATGTGTCTCCTAACCAACCATCAAATATAACTTCAGCATTATCGTCCTCTCCAATTGTTACTGTTGATAAATTAACCACAGTTCCTTGAACAAAATTTATTTCTCTTGGAACAAATAAAGCATCTTCACCATCTACACTAATAGCTCCTAATGGATTATACATATTAGCAAAGTGACCATCTACACTTAAAGATAAAGTATATGTTGTAAGTTCTTCTTGATTATCTTCATCTTGATTATCTTCATCTTGATCTTCTTCATCTTGATCTTCTTCTAAAATATATTCATCAACACTTAAATAATATGGTTCTAACAAGTCTTGAAATTTATTTAAAAACTCATCATTGGATTTATTTAAAAAATTAAAAATTTCTAATTTATCTAATAAATTTATTTTTTCTATTAAATCTGATGATGCATTTGTAGAATCAAAATCACCATCTTCTCCCCTTATAGGATTTATTCCTATAGTGTTTAACAATGATTTAATTAAAGTTGAGTTTAAACTTGTACCACCAATAGTAGCAAAATTATCATAATTATATAAACTAAATTCATAATTTTTTGATGGATTTAATAATATGTTTGTTTCAAATTGTTCATAAGCATTTATTTGTTTATTATTATAGCTAACATATACTGTACCAGTAATAGTATAAAAACCTGGTTCTTCATAAAAATGTTCTAATAAAGTAGAACCCTCTAACAATTTAGGTTCGTCTGTATATTCTAATGGAGAACCATCACCCCAATTTAATTTAAATAAATAAAATCCACTATTATCACCAGCATTAGCATAAGCAGTAAAATTATTTACACCACTTTGTCCAGCATAACCAGTAAGCCTATTTCTGTTAGCATAAATATCTATTAGATTATTTGTATTGTAATCTCTACCTCTACCACTTGCTCTTGGATATAGATAGTAATTTATTTTACCCTCTGTTGCTAAATAATATTCATTTGAATTTATTTTTTTATCCCAATATCTATCAACATTAATTATCTCATTATCATTGTTAGCATCTAATACAAATGGTAAAGCATCAATAGTATATTGGTAAATAGTAGAATTAAAATATTGAGGGTTAAAAACTATTCCCTCTGCAGAAAGAAAATTCATTTTAACTGTTTCTCTATCATCAGTTAAATAAGGTTGAAATGTAGATTGGTTATAATTTATACCTTCCCAATAATCTCTATTGTTTAGCGTAAATGTTCCAAGTGTTTTACGCAAATCATTTTCTTCTATAATTTGAGGTATATTATCTACAATTTCATATTTTAAATCTATACCTCTTGTTCTATCAACAACAACTCTCTGATCATCATTAGTTTCTTCATAAGGACCTATAGACTGATTAACCTCATTAAAAAGGTTTTCTATTGAACTAAACTTAGGCATTAATAACCTCTAGTTGTTTCTCTGATATTATCTCTAGGCCTTCTTCTATTAACCACGATTTCATCTCTTTCTTCTCTAACTATTACTTCTTCCTCTTCTTCTTCAACTAATTCATAATTAGGATTTGCATTCCAAATAAAACCACTCCAAATCCATTGTCTTTCAGGACTTGTAGCTCCTCTTTTAAAATTTCCAAATAAAGGATTGTATCCACTAGGTGGATTTGTTGGTCGTGGTTCTGTAGATATTCTTGGTTCAGTAGGTGGTTCTAAATCTTCATCTATTGGTTCATCACTTATTGGTGGCTCATCAGGTTCATCACTTATTGGTGGCTCATCGGGTTCATCACTTATTGGTGGCTCATCGGGTTCATCACTTATTGGTGGCTCTATTGGATTATCATCTTTAGGTTCATCAACATTAGGTATCTCTTCTCCTATACCAGTTACAATTATAGTTTGTTGTGTAGAAGATTGACCAAAATCATTAAATGCAATAAAGGTAACAGTATATTCTCCATTATCAGTATAATTGTGTATTGGATTTCTTTCCGATGATGTATTACCATCACCAAATTCCCAACTAACATTATCTGCTCCAATAGATTCATCAGTAAATTCAACCTGTTCTGTTAATTTAACTAATACTAAATCTCCTGCTACATTAGTTTCAACTGTTGCTGTTGCCATATTATACTCCTGATACTGTTTCTGTATCCGTATCTATAGGTTGTTCATACTCTAATATTCTAAATGAAAAATTAACAATTGGTAAATCACCTATTACGATATTATCCGAATCCATTGTTTCATCATCAATAGGTAGTGTAGTTAAATCACCTATTTTAAATCCACGAGCTCTAAGTAAATTAGAACGACTTATTATCTCAACTTTACATTTAGCACCTAAACCACTATTAGCAACCACGGTATCACCATCCTCTGTTGGTAAAATATGATTTAACCAATATTGTTTGTTACTACTTAACGATTCTTCTATGTCCCTATCTTCATCTACTTGAGGATTAAAAGTAGCACAAATAAAATACCACTCATTTAAATCATCAGTTGGTATTTCAGGATATATTTTATGAGCTCTAGTTGGAAATCGTCTAGTTGGATTATAATTACTATTTGGTCTAGTTACTAAATCTCTTCCTGTTATTCTATTTAAACCGACATTACCATTTGATAGTGTAAAACCATAATGATTATCTCTAATAAAATCATCTTTTACCACCAACCTTACTGTTCTACGATATTTACCATTACTATCTTGAGTAATATTTGTTTCTAATCTAAATCCATTACCATCTATTTCATTTGGATTACCAAAATTAAAAAGAGTTCCCTCCGAAGTTTTGTTAACAAACCTTACCCACATTGTTATTGTAAAACCATCTTCCAAATAACTTGGTTTACCAGTATCAGAATTTATTTTTTGGAATTCTAAATCATCATCACCAGGTGACCTTATTATAATTGATTGGTTTGGTTTTCTTATTTTTAAAAATCCAGTTGATTTATTTTCATATTCAGGTCTATCATCTCTAACCTCTTCTACTATATTATCAGCATCTAAAAGATAAGTATTAAGACGATTTCTCATATCTTCAAGAGTTTTACCTTGATTATTAGTATCACCTTCTGATTGGGAAATTAGTCTAGTTATATAAGCATTTATTTGATTTTCATAACTAATACGAGATTGTTCGTCTGTTTCATAATTTGTTGCTTGTTCCCCAATACCATCATCATCTACATCTTGAAAACTTGGTGTTGGTCCTATTAGTGTATCAAACTCTCTAAAGAAATCATTTATTCTATCTTGACGAGTTGTTTGGTTTGGTAGTAATTCAAAAATATTTGTATCTAATATTTCACTAGCTTTACTAGGATCTATTTTGTTTCCAAATTTTGGTTTTGTTAATTGACTTAGATTTAATATATCTGTAAAGGTAGTACCTATTTTTTGAGCAATTACTATTTTAAATCTATCAGTATCAAAATTCATTGTGTATATGAAAACATCTTCACCATCAAATACTGGTCCTTGGCTTACTTCAATAGAAAACAAATCATCCAATTCAACAATATCGTTATCAAAAATATATTGACACATGTCCTCAAAAATATCACCTTGTAAATCTTTTCTATTTTCTAATGTGTTTCTATCTTTTTTATAAAATACAAGAGGCTCGTCTTCTTCACGACCTGTTTGTTTTTTACCATCACGAATGGTTGTTTGTAAAGAAAATAATTCGTTGTCTGAAAGAGTATTTGATTGAAACCATATTTTGTAAAAAATATCACTTACTCTTTCACGAGTTTGTTGTAAATCTTGATAACCAAATTTTTGAAATATTATTTCATCGGAAATTAATTCGTGATTGACACCTAATACACCTCTACCAATCATCAAAGTACCATCTTCATGTTTGTGATATAAACCTATATATTGCTCTTCTGAATTATTTTTAAAATAAAAATTATCGTTTTCTTTAGCCTGTAAAGCAACTTCTACAATAGGATTATTAATGATTTCGGGATCATTATTTCCATAATTAGCCATTACTAAGTCCTCAGTATAAATTCAAAATCATTATCATATATTATTTCTTGACCATCATCATGATTAACTTTTATCAAAATTTTATAAGCACGATTAGGTTCAAAGGAATTTAGGTCTTGTTTAAAATAGTTAGAAGTTGTATCACAACTCATTGTTGTATAAGCACTAAATGGAACAACTGATTCATTTGTTGCCATATCTACAATAGAATAAGAACCTTTTCCATGTGGTATAAAACTACCACTTATAGTTTGAACTGATGTTGTAAATGATTTTTGTATGTATCTTTTACGAGCACCAAATCTAAATTTTACAGTTTCGTTTTCTTTATACGCTTCTCGTAAGTGGATTGGGTATAGGTAGTTCTCACTATTACCAGAAACATCTAAGGTGGTCAAGCTACCCGTATTAGAACCTGTTGCTGGTAAATGGTCATCCCACTTTAATTCTATCTTAGGAGAGTATATTGTATTAGTTTGTCTTGAGAAAAATTTAATATCTTCAAAACTACCACTTGATGTTTCTCTACTGCCAGATATTCTCACTAACATACCATAGTTATCATTTACACCACCAAACCATTTTTTAGCCATAGTGGTTATATTCATATTTACATCCGGTGATTCAGACGAAAATACTTGTGTTGTTTCATCACTAGCTATATAAGTACCACCAGGATTTGTCCAACTTATTTCAGAAGCACCATCTCTATTTTTTCTATATAACCAACTACAACCATCTGTTGTTTTTGGAACATCTATTTCTTTACCAATACCCTCATCCCACTCTTGACTTAGTGGATAAGCAGCAATTGTATATTCTTCACTTAAACCACTTGTTCCCTCTGTTTCATAAAGTCTAAGATTTAACTGATAGTCATTTGGTAAAACAGATGAACTAATATAGTTTTCTATTTCATCAGTATCAAATTGGAGAAGAACACGAGTTGGATGAGAAAATGTTCTGTCAAAAAATACTTTTTTTAATTCAAGTATTTCATCTTGTCCTACATTTTTATTTTTAAAATCTTCACCTGTAATTTGGTCTGAACCACTATTAATAAAAGTATCTTTGGTTGTAAAAAAATATTTATGCATTATATCACCTTTCCATATATGTCTTGGTTAGGGTTTCTTAATTCAAATACAGCAGGTGATACAGATGGTCTAATTACTGTATGTATGAATTCATTATCACCTTGATTAGCATTTGAAAAATTATATTGAAATCCGTAACCAGTATCTCCATCTGATACTGTGTCACCATCACCTTGAAAGGAGTATAATTTTCTACCCTCTGCATATTCACCTGGTTTACCATCTTGAAATAATAATAATTCTTTTATACCAATTACACCATCTAATCCCAATATATTATATTGTAAATCACTTATGTTTATTGATTGTCTAAATTGCATTTTTTCTACTCTAAAAAAGTTTTTTATTACTTCAATTACATTTAATTTAACTTCTGTTGGATTGAATCTTCTATCGTAATTAACAATAAAACGAACACCAAAATTAATTATATAAGCAGAAAATAATGTATTATTAAGATTAAAACCAAAACCAATTTGATCATTTATCATTCTAAATTGATTTAAATAAGTTCCTATATTTTGTAATACAAGATCTGGTGTTTGCACTAGTTGTTTATTTTGGTTGTAAGAAAGAGTAGAAAATAAAAGAGCTCCTCCATTTAATCTTTCCACATAAGCTTTAGCAATACTACCAAATTTTTGAGGTAAACTCAATACTCTTGCCGTATAATCCTCTTTAGTAACACATCTCATTTGAGATGCAAAAAAAGAACTAGCATTGTTTTTAATTTCATCAACAGTTTGACCATCTGTTCCACCTGTTCCAGGTTCATCATTAGTTACATTTATCGATACACCAGCTGGAGTATTATTAATAGATGTAAGTTCTCCTACTTGAATATTTGATGTAGCTCCACCACCAACTCTATATGTAAATGTTAATGTTGTATTTGCTGGAGTTTCACCTAAGTTTGGAGTATTACCTGTAACAACACCTAAAGCACTTGGAATATCAGCAAGATTAGTTCCATTAATTGTCACACCAGCTTGTTCTACAGGATCAACATTTGAGCCAGAGTTACTAAACCTAAATAACCCATTACCAAATTGAGTTTTATAAGTTTGAGTATCCTCATCAAACTTAGTTACGAATTTTTTAGTAGTCTTAATATACTCAACAACATATGGAATTGGTATTTCTGATGTGTTATCTGAAGCATCACCTTGGTCATAAGCAGTTGCTCTCGTAGAATCATCTGAATAATGTGTTTGTTTTAAAATTTTATCTTGTGCTAAATAATCAACTTCATACCATTTTTGTCCTGAACCATCTTCACAATTTAATATCTCTATAACATCGTTTTCACCTAAATCTAATTCTAAAAATTTAGTTGGAGTTGTAATAGTAAATGACTTTGTTTTTGTTTTACCCGATACAGCTCTTACATATCTTGTTAGAGTATATGAACTAGCTTCACCATTACTATCAAGTATTGGAGCACTTATATCAGGATCACCAGAACCACTTGATGTGAAATCTATTTCATTAGTTGTTTCAAAAAGTATTTCTGAATCTACATTAGAAGCAATCTGTAATCCACTATCTATTGAAGATGGAGCTTCTCCATAAAGTGGTTCACCAGTTGTACTATCAGCATTTATCGTTGTCTCTACTTTTAATTTGACAACAGATGGTGTTTTGTTTGGAGTTTTATACCCTAAAAATTCAGCCAATCTTCTTACATTTCTTTTTTCGGTTGCAGTTGATAAAAGGTTTTCTTTGTAATTGTAATCAATATAATAAGAAAGAACATCACCTACATAACTTGATAGTTCTATTAACATCATACCAGGTGATGTTTCGTTAAAATCTTTGTATGTATCAGGAAAGTAAGATTTAGTATACTCAATCAAATCAGTTTTTATTGTACTAAAATCTTTACTTGTATAGTTTACATTCGTTGGTATTAATTTTTGTTTATCAGTATATGCCATTTTAATATGCTCCACCAGTTGTTTGTGCTGTTGACTCTCCACCACCAACACCATCAAATGTAACTTGAACACCTTCTGTACTATTTGGTGTTCTTCTTATGTTAAATTGTATGTTTATAGTAACTTGATTATTACTATCAATATTGTTTATTTCTATATTTCTTAATTCTACAAAAGGAAGCCATCTTTCAAATGCATCAACAATATTATTTTCTATTTTTATTGTAGTATCATCTGTCATTTGTTCAAATAAAAGTTGTTTTAGATTCATACCCAAGTTTGGTTGAAATACTCTTTCACCTTGATTAGTTTGTAATAAAAGTTTTATATTATTTTTTATAGCATCTACAGTTGTTTTTGTAGTTTTAAAAAATCCATCACCGCCAGTAACTCTAGCAAATGGAAAATCTATTCCAACTGATACCCTACTATCTTGGTCTTCTACAAATCTATCTTTTCTTCTATCTAATATTGGCATGTTATACCTCTACTGTCCTTTTTAATTGAACTTTACTTTGCATAGATTCTACCTTACCACCACCTATTGGATTATCTACGCCTTGACCTTTATCATCAACCTTAACAGTAATTAAAGGTATTGTACCAGGACCAACTGGTGTAACTGTGGGAACTGCACCTTGACTTGCATTTAATTTGGTTACAGTAAATGTTTGAGCCTGAACCCATTTTACTATAGAATCAGTTAAATCTTGTGCTAAAGTATCTAATTTGCCACCATCGTTAAATTCATAATTATCAGCAGGATTACTTGGTTCAACATTTTTTTTCAATGCGTTATATATATCAGATTTAAGTCCCATTTCTAAACTTTGCCTTTTCATCTACTTTTTTAATTATATCAGAATAATCTTTGTTAAGAGCATTAGCTAAATGGTCTGGTAATCCTTGTGTATTTTCTGTTACAGATTGAACTTGTGGTTCTTCATTTATTTTTTTCCAATCACCAGCTGCTGCTGTTTCATTTAAAATATCATTTAAAATAGAATCTTTTGTTAATAAATTATTAGGAGGTGGTAATGTTGGAGTCGGAACCTGTGACTGAACATTTGTTTTTTTAGTTGGAGACGAGTTAAGCTGTGTTGTTTGATCTTCTACTATACTATTAGATCTACTTCTAACTAACACTTCATCTAACTTTTTTTCAAGTGCAGAAAATTTAAAATCTAACTCTTCTCTTACTACTTCTCTTATTAACTTCTTAAATATATTAACCTTCATTGTTCTGTTCCCTATTGTTTATTTCTATGTAATGATGATGACTCATAAATTCAGGACCATCATTTGTTATTGTTTTACTACCATCATCATTATCAGTTTCAGTTCTTGGTTGCAATTCATCTATCAAACTCTGTATTCTTTGAAACATTGGTGATGAGTTTTGATCTGTCAATGGGATAGGAACTCCTTGAACCAATGCTCTTGAATCTTGTAGTATTTGAGCAAAGTCTAAAAGTATTTGTCTTAACCTATCACCCAAAACCATAGGTTCAGCTTTAGACTTTGCCGGTACTCCTAAATAAATATTACCAGAATTAATAATTGTACTACCTTGATTGTTTAATGTAAAATTCTTTTTAGCACCAAAGTTTATATTTCTATTTGATGATACAGTAAAATCTCCTTGATTACTTCTAGCATCAAATGTTATTTTATCTGATGTAATTATTATCTGATCAAAAGTTGTTGTATTATTTAATTCTCCGTAATTGTAATTAAATACTTCCTCATCATTATCATTACCAAGATTTAATTTAAATAAAACATTTTCATCAGTAGTTATGTCAGCTGATAACCTAAATTCGTTATTTAAAAAAAAGTTTTCTTCTAAAGATCCATTTTGTAATAATGATATTAAAGAACCTTTACTTAATGATTCTTCTATATTTTGATTATTATTACTTATATTTAATACAGGAAATATATTTTTAGATCCTATTCGTATGGCATTACCATGTCTACCTTCTAATAACATATCAGAGTGTTTTGATATACCATAATTTTGTTTACTTAATAAATCCAATACACTTTGTTTCTTTTGTAATTTTTTAGATTTCTTTGGTGGATATTCTTTTCCATAACCAGTTGTTTCATCAACATTATCTTTTATATTTAACCCTCTATCTTCTAACTTGGTATTATAAAAATTTGATGGTGAAAAACTAGGTTCATTAAATGTATTTAGAGGACCCATATAATAATATTTTTCTTTTATTAAAGAAAATAATACTATGTCACCTCTTGTTATCGAATCACTAATACCTCTAAAAAGAGGTCTAGCTTTTATTTTTCTTTGTATAGTTGGTAGTGTAGTGTTTAAAGGTCTTAGTTCTATTATCTGAGACGATTGGTTTTCTTCGTTTTGATTATTGAAATCAAAATTATTAGTAAAAATTTTGTTAACAAAACCCAAATTAAATTCTATAGCACTAGTTGCTACATTATCAAAAACTCTATTTGAAGACATTATGAGTTACCATACTTTTGTCTTATTTTAGACATATCTATAGGATCTTTATCAGCTATATCATCTCTCTTCTTCTGTAAGTCTTCTGCTACATCTTCAAGAGAAGCCATGAGTTGTTCTTTTTCTTCTTCAGATAAAAATCCAACATCACTTTCATCTACAGTTTGTTTGGACATTATTCTTTGATATAGAGTGGCTAGTTTAACAAGGTTATCATCATTTTTAATACCGACATCCATTAGTTCTTTAATAATAGGACCTACGATAGCAATATCTTCGATACCTTGTATGTAACCATGCACCTCTTGAATTAAAAGGTCAATTTGAGTTTTCTTAAGCTTGGTGTTATTATATATCTCTTCAGATAAATCAGAGAAGTTTTTATCACCAAATAATTTAAAGTCTTTTTCCATAACTATAAATATAGTATGGTTACAATATTACACTAAAGAACCTGTATATCTTAGGTTATCTATGTGACCTTTTGTAAGCACTTCTTCTTGAATTTTAGGATATATTTTACGAAATGTATTTGTAATCTGAGTTATTTTAGATGTTTTAACATCTGTCATCTCACGAATCATTATGTATATTGCTTTTTTATTAAAGTTATCAATATTGTTTTTGTTTTTACATAGATATAATATTGATTCTGCAATTTCTCTATCTTGTGGTTTTGGAAAAAGTCTTTCTATATTTTCATCAAAGTAATCAACCGTTTTTTTAAATACATCTAAAGATGGATTCTTTTTTATTTTATCATCTTCATCACCGTGGTCGTATAAAATATCAATATCATCATGAATCTTCATCTTTTTATAGTTAGCATTATTATTTAGAATGAGATAATTTTTTGCTACTACAGAAAAATAACTAAAAGCTTTACTTCCCTTTGTTTCATCAAATTTGTGCATGTTGATAACAAGATTAGATACAACCTCTTCTTGTAAATCTCTAAACCCATAACTAAAATAACTAAACTTAAAAGTGTTTATTATATTTTCTGCTAATTTAAGAAATGCTGTATGTATCTCTTCAGTATAAATTTTGTTTCTTTCTACAGTATTATCACAATGGTTATATCTTACAATAGCATCATGTACGGGTGTACCAAAATAAACTTTACTTTTCTTTCGTCTTTTTTTCATTTTCTTCAACCTCGGTTTCAAATAAATTGTCTAAGTCTTTTCCAAGTTGTTTTATCTCCGTAAAGAAAAAACCAACTTCATCATCTGATTCAAATGTGCCTTTATCATCTATAGTTTTAAGTTGAATTTTTATTGTTTCTATTGTATTGCTTATGTTTAGTATTATGTTTTCATATGAATTGATACGGCGTAGTGCATAAAAAGTCACCACCCCTAAAAAGGTGGCAACAATTCCTAATGTAATGGTAATTATGTAATGTAACAATTAAGACTCTAAATCTAGTATTTTATCATCTATTAAATCTATAACTTCTATAAGTATTTCGTTTTGATCTTCTTCATGATGTGTATCTATTTCTAATAACAAAGCTTTTAAATCTTCTAAAAAGATTATCATCTCGCTATTCATTAAGCATCTCCTACTATGTTAGTTAGTAACTCAAGAATTTGTTCATTATCAAAATCATCTAATTCTTGAATGTGTTTGTCTAATGTGGAAACTAAACTTTTTATATGAGTATCTTGATATTGTTTTATTGTTTCAGCATATAACTCAGGATTCTCAATCTCTAAAACATCAAGTATCTGATTTATTAAATCGTTAGCATCTGTTAGATTCTTACGAACTTTATAAAACATTTCTTTATGCCTTGATTGCTCAATTTCTAACGAGTCCAAACGACTTAGTATAAAAGATAATACTTTAATGATTTGCTCGTTATTATGTTTTTGTTTCTGTTCCATATACTCATAAATATTCTACCAATCAATCAAATCACTTATATTTTAAATTTTAATATACATCCATTCCAATATCACCTAATGTTTTTAAGTCTTCACGACCATCACATTCGGAGTAATCATCAACAGCAGTATCATCTAATTCACCTTCATTAAAGTAATCAAGATTAACTCTCTTGTTTTCTTTATAATTAGGTGTAGATGATGAGTGCCTATCCATAGACTTCATTTGTCTCTTATCATCTGTTGATAATTTAAATTGGGAAAGATCTATTTTTTTAGTTTTATTCATTATTAATTAACCTCTTATTTTATTATTATTTAAATTTAAGGGACATAGAAGAAAGGAAGAAAGAACTATGCCCCTATAAGAACCTCTTAAAAATGAGATTCAATTCTTTGAGAACGATAACCTATTTAAGTATCCATAATAATATACAAATAAATAACCATTAAGTCAAGCATTATTTTTGAGAACTTGAAACTAAATTGTTAGAAACTTGTTCACT
>VMHT01117982.1_pt1 | contig 46939 bp, 30 predicted proteins | sample 4693611 | NCBI WGS metagenome assembly VMHT01 (sample SAMN12280063, study PRJNA550983) | marine metagenome | isolation source: seawater sampled from same location over 5 years 0.02-0.2 micron viral filtrate | place: USA: collected off the coast of southern California halfway between the port... ... | reverse complement strand
TGCCGTCGATATGTACACTGTTTGCCCATACGTGAGACGAATCGACACGAATCGACACACGGAACGAATGATCTTATCCACTCGCCGGCGACGCGCGACGCGAGCGCGCGCGACGCACACCGCGCCTCGCACGAGCGACGCGCGCGAAGACACTCGAACTCGATCATGTCCGCCATGTCCACGGTGCGCGCGCGCGAGCGATGCGTCGACGGGGGCGAGAGACGCGACGCGATGGGGCGCGAGACGATCGGGGCGGCGGGACGACGCGCGCGCGGCGCGGCGACGGCGCGGCGGGAGACGGCGGCGAGGACGCGCGGCGACTGACGAACGATGGGAACGCGGATCTTTACGACGACAGATGAACGCGGCGACGCGCGCGCGATGCTCCGCGAAGACGCACCAAGCGACGAAGCGACGCCAAGCGGCGAAGCCGGTGCGCCGGGACGTGCGAGCGCACGAATACGGCGCCTCGTCGACGTCGTTCTACACGACGACGGAGAAGCAAGACTCGTACCCGAGCCTTGAAAACATCTTGGGTAAGCACTGCGCGGACGAAAAGTTGCGCAAGGTGATTGTCGAGATGCTCGATTGCTGCGCGGATATCACCGAGGCGTTGCGCTCGGCGCTCGTCACCGTGGAGGGGAGCGCGAACACCTTTGGTGACGCGCAACTTTCCGTGGACGTGATCGCGGATAACCTCATGTGGGATTGCGTGAAGAGCTCTGAAACTGTGGCGTACGGTGCGTCCGAAGAAGAGCCGGAAGTTGTGCAGTGCAACCCGAACGGCGAGTACACCGTGTGCTGGGACCCGCTCGACGGCTCCTCCATCGTCGACAACAACTGGGCCGTCGGTACCATCATCGGTATCTGGGACTCGACCTCCGGGACTGGCGCCGACGGTTTGCTCGGTGCCACCGGCCGCGACCAGCGCACGTCTCTCGTCGCGCTTTACGGTCCGCGTACCACCGTCATCGTCGCCCTCGACGACGGCGTCTACGAATTCTCCTACGGCTGCACGCCGGAGGGTTGCCAACTTCCGGACGGCTCCTTCGAGCCGTGGATCTGCTCCCGCATGAACATTAAGATCAACGAAACCTCCAAGATCTTCTCTCCGGCGAACATGCGCGCCGCGCAAGACACCGAAGGCTACAAGAAGTTGTTGGACTACTACATGGACGAACGCTACACGCTCCGCTACTCTGGCGGCCTCGTCCCGGATGTGTACCAGCAATTCACCAAGAACCAAGGTGTGTTCTCCAACCCGACCTCCGCCAAATCCCCGGCCAAGCTTCGCCTCGCGTTCGAAGCCGCGCCGTTCGGTTTGCTCGTCGAAAAGTCTGGTGGTAAGACGTCTGACGGCGTCACCGGCGGCTCCGTTTTGGACGTCCAAATCAACACCGTTGACCAACGCACCGCGCTCTGCATCGGCTCCGCCAAGGAAGTCGAACGCTTCAACGAGACGGTTCTCGGCAAGTAAGCGTTTCAAATCAAAATTTGAGCGTGCGTGCGACGTGTGATTAATACATTTCTCTACTTCTAAAACTCCCTCCTCTCTACACCAGCCCCGGCGCGATGAGCTGCGAAACGACGACGCGCGTGTGGCCCGATGCGGCAGCGTGCTTCGCGTACTGAACGAACACGCGTCGCTCCTCATCGTCGCCGTTCCTCGCATCTATCACAGCGAACACATCCGACATCAAATTTATCACCATGTTCATACCCGCCACTGCCTCTTCCTTGGTCGCCGCCAACTCGTGATTCGCCGACGCGAGGAGGCGAGCGAGCGCGCCGTTTTCCACCTCTCGCTCTCGCCGTTCCGCGAGAGTTTTCGCGTCGGGCCCAAAGTATCTGTGCCACCATGGTCGTTGTTTTGCCTTGGCGAACTCCTTCTTCGTCTCGACGAGCGTTCTCAAGTACTCTCGATCGCGACACCTGAAGAACGGATTGAGTCGACGCTCGACGCGAAACGACGACGGCATCGTGCTCGCGCGCTTATGCCGGTGCAACAGAATGGCGAAAAAGCAATTTGCCGTGATTTCATCCGCGACGTCGATCGCTTTAGCGAACCGTAAGTTGGTCTCCATGTACTCGTGCCCGCTGAACACCAAGCAATCGTCCGAGACGTCGGCCAGACGCTCGTGAAGATTTTCGTAACAATCCTTGGCGTCGCCGTGGAAGAACGCCCCGACGCCGCCGTTGATGATGGCGTCTCCCGTGAACATCGCCTTGACGTCCGCCAGCGACGGCGCCGTCTCGCCATCGTCTTCGTATTCCTGCCCTAATAATCCATAAACCACGTGCCCGCGCGTGTGACACGGCACGTGCGTCACCAAAAACCGCGTCCCGCGCCCGACTCGCACGACGTCCCCGTGCTCCACGCGCGCGTTCACCCCGTGACACCCATCTCGCGCGTGTCCGTACACCTTCATCGCGACCGCACCGTTCTCCTCCTCCGCCATCATCGCCACCAACCTCCCGTTCCCTCCCGCGTGATCGTGATGCTTATGCGTCGTCAACACCGTCGTCAACCGCGCGCCGATTTTCTTCGCGCACTCCAGCGTCGCCTCGGGATCCGCGGGATCGATCGCGCACGCCTCTCGCGTTTCCGAATCCACGACGACGTACGAATAATTATCGTTCATGAACGGCACGCTCACTATCACCGACTTCCCGCCGCACGCCATCGGCGGGTGCGCCGTCGAGTGCGTCCCGCCGCCTCGCGTCATCGAAACCGCGCCTCGATGCGCCGCTCGCCCCAGCGCGCTCGCGTACACCGCGTACGCGACGTCGAACGCCCGCGCGCGCGTAAACCGCTCGACCGGCGCGGGCGTCACCGCGCGCACCGCGTAAAGCGCGCACAGCGCGCACGCGCACGCCGCCTGGACGACGGACAGGAGCGCCGCGAGCGTCAATCGCGCGAGGTCCTCGCACGGCGACCGCGCGTACGTCTCTTCGCGCGCCTCGCCCTCGAGCGCGGCGCGCGGCCCCGCGGTGCGCTCGCGCGCGTCGTGATTCGCGTCGTGATTCGCGTCGTCGTCCGCGCTCGCCGCGACGCGTCGCAGCGGGTCGACGCGCGCGAGCGACGCCATCGGCGCGACGGCGAGTGACCGCACGTTCGGGCGCGTCGGAAGCGCGTCATGGCGCCCACGACGGCGGCGACGCGCGCGAGGCCGTTCATCCTCGTCACCGGCGTCCCGGGCGCGGGCAAGACGACGCTCGCGGACGCGCTGGCGACGCGAATCGACGCGAAGAGGATCGACGTCGGGGCGCTGTGCGCGCGCGAAGGTTTTCACGGCGCGTACGTCGAGGACGCGGACACGCACGAGCTGGACGAGGACGCGCTGTTGGATCGCATGGAAGACCTGCTCGAGGGGCACGCGGCGCGGGGGGAGGCGTGCGTGGTGGATTATCACTCGTGCGAGCTGTTCCCGGAGCGGTGGTTCGACTTGGTGACGTGCCTGACGCTGGTGGACGACACGGCGACGCTGTACGATCGGTTGGCGGCGCGAGGGTACTCGGAAAAGAAGATACGGGAAAATGTGGAGTGTGACATCTTTCAAGTCGTCGTGGAGGAGGCGAAGGAGGCGTACGAGGAGGTTTGGGTGCGAGCGAACGCGGACGCGGACGCGATGGAGGCGACGGTGGAGGAAATCGCGGCGTGGTGCGAGAGCAGGCAAATTTCGGGGGAAAAGTAGACTACGGGGGTATGAACCCTAAAACTATGATAATATTCATTCATTTCGTGCGCGTGTGCACCGTCGCCGCTCATTCGGGCACGCGAACGCGCATGGGCGGCACGAGTTGCGCGCCGGCGTCTTCGTCGGCGGCGATGCGCTCCGTCTTAAACGTCCCCACCGAACGCCATTCGCGACGGATTAAGAACCGAGTTTGGTTCACGAGCATGCGGCCTTTGTTCGCGCTGACTTTATCGCCCCAGGCCAAGGTTTTAAAGTACAGCGACTCTTCGCCGAATTCGATGTCGCCTCGCCGCAAGCCGCCGACCATCTTCAGGTTGAACCGCAGCGTGTCACCGTCAATGCTCCACGTGCCCGCTTCAAACTTCGTCGGCGTGAACGCGCCCGTTGCGATGGGTTCGACGACGCCGTTGTCTTTAAACTCGATGGCGATCGGACACACCAAACGCATGCCGGATTGCCCCCACGCCGGAGGCATCCAGGTGCCCGATTCTCGTCCTATGTCCGCGTACACGCGCCAACGCGTCCCCACGAGCGCGTCAGGCTCCGCGTCGGCGTACGCGAACCGTCGCGCGAGATTCTTCGACACGTCTTCCGACCGTCTCTGCGCCCGGCGCACGCTGTACACCACTCCCCCTATGACGCTCCATTGAAACGCCGCGCTCGCCGCCCGTCGCGCGTCGAACGCCCCCTTCCTCCGCGCCGTCGCCCGTCTCGGCGGCTCCGTGTACATCATCGCGCTCTCGTTCTCGCCCTCGCTCGAGCTGCTCAGCGTCACGGGAATCCCTCGCTCGGAATCTTTCGCCGACTCGCTCGCGCGTTCGCCGCTCCTCGCGCGTTCAAAGTCTCGCAGCGACTCAAAGTCCTCGCGCTTTATCTCTCGCCGCACCACCGTGCGTCGATCGGCGTACGCCCGCACCGGTCGCGCGCACGTCGTCGTCGCCATCGCCACCGTCAGCGCCGCCGCCGCGCACGTCGCGCGCCGCGACGCCGCGTCGTCATCTTTTTTCGCGGCGCGCTCGCCGTCGCGTCGCCGCGTCGCGCGTCGCCGTCGCGCGTCGCCGTCGCCGTCGCTCGCGCGCGCGCGCGGCGCGTTCGCCGTCGCCGTCGTCGCCGTCGTCGCGCGCATCGCGCGCGCTCGACGCGGCGCGAAGTGCGTCCGCGCGTCGTCGTCACTCATCGACGTCGATGCGCGTCTTCGCGTCGTCGCCGCGTCGCGCGACGCCGCGTCGCGCGCGCGTCGCGCGCGACCGCGCGCGCGGCGCGTCCTCGCGCGCGTCGCGTCGCGACGACGACGTCGTCGTCGAGCGCGCGCGCGACGACGCGCGCACCGATGCGCTCAGCGGCGGTCGCTTCGACGACGCGACGCTGCGCACGTGGGAGTCGCGCGCGGCGTGGTTCTACCCGCGACTGACGCTCGTCGGCTCGCTCGCGCTCGGACTCGCGCTGTCGCTGCCGAGCTCGATCGGCGACGCGGCGCGGAGCGGCGGGAGCGCCGAGGCGACGGCGGCGCTGCTGGAGAACGCGGGCGGGCTCGCGGCGTGCGCGACGCTCGCCAAGGTTGACGCGGATAAGCGGAAGAAAGATCTGGAGCGGTTGCAGCGAGAGCTGGCGCTGGGGAAGATGACGGTGATTCAGAGGAATAAGTTTCGGGAGGAGACGAGGTTCGCGCTGGGGGAGCTGCGGGACGTGGCGCGCGTCGCGGTGGTGTACGGCGACGCGGCGAAAGTGGAGCGAGATTTGATGGCGGCGACGCCGTATCGACGGCGGTTGGAACAGAGTCGGATTTTAGTCGTGCCCGTGGTCGAGCGCGAGAGCGCGGCGGCGACGTCGGCCGTCGCGGACGTCGGACCGGGACGGTGGGAGCTTTTGAAGGACGTCGTTAAGGCGTTTCCGGGCGCCGGCGCGGGAAGATGGCTCGCGTGGCCGACGCGAAACGACGATTGGAGCGGGTATTTCCGGCGACTGATGGGTGACGCGGCGGCGTCGGGCGGGTATTTGACCATTTCCACGAGCGGCATGATTCGCGGCTCTGGCGTGGGCGCGCCGAATTGGGATGTTTTGTTGAGCACGTTTCCTCGGAACCGGCCGGGGAACAAACAAGATGAAGAGGCGGAGAAAGCGTGGAAACGCGCGACATTAGATTCGTCCGAGGCGCTCACGTCGAAGGAGGAAGGCACTCGAATCGCCTCGGGCGGTGGGCGCGGCGCGATTTCGCAAGCGCTTCCACGCGACGTGCCCGAATTGAGCGAAATCGTCGCCATACACGAAGGCTTTTATCGCGCCCTGGGCGAGGGCGACGAAGAAGCGATGGCGGCTATTTGGTCAAAGAGTAAGACGCGACAGAGCGCGCTGGCGCCGCTTGTCGATAAGGGTGCGCGTCTCGATGGATGGGACGTTGTTTTGCGACCAGATCGCCGACCGCAGGGTATCATAGTGAGCGACCTCGACGTGACGATCGAAAAGGGCCTCGCAACGCTCACTGGATTAGAAACCGTCGCCAATGGCGCGACTCTACTCTGCACGCAGACTTTCGAACGCGATGACACCGATGGTGCATGGATAATGACTGGTCACACGACGATTCCGTATGGCGCCGACGTCGTGGCGAAGGTCGTGTTGCGATGCGACGCGAGCGGCTGCATCGCTTTGCCGGCGAAGTCTGTCGCGTCGAGCGTGCGTTGATGGTGTACAAATTTCAATTCAATCGTTCTAGTGTAGTGTTGTAGCTATCTACGAGCTCCGCGCGGAGCTTTTCGACGTAACGCGACGTTTAGCATTTTTCAGCGTTCGTCGACGTTTACGCCGTTCGCAGTTTGTGTGTTCAATACAGATCGTCGTCATCGTAATATTCGTCATAGTGAATTTCGCCGCCATGTCGTTCATGGCCAACTCCTCCTTTGGTTCTGTCTTCAATCGTGGTTTGCAGTGATCGAACGTAATCGTCAAAATCTTCGACTGCGATGGACGCGAGCTTCAATCCGACAATCTTTTCGCCAAGCGTGGTCTGCGCGCGCATCACTTTCAAATGAGTTTCGCGAACAGTTCCTTCTTCCGTGGCCACCATACCCTTGAATTGGTCATTTATCTGATTCCATACCGGTAACACGGCGCCGCAAATGAGCAGATCGTTCCGGAAACGTTTCCCGGCGTCGCACATCCGCCTCCCTACACCCTGCTTACACGTTTTGCCGTGCACACACGTGGATTTGAAGAAGTCATACCAAAAGTTCCACAGCTCACGAAAACGAAGCACGCCGTCAATATCGGTAAGTTCTACTCTCTTGTAGTTTGCCTGCAAGTTGTCCAGGTCCATCTTTGAAGCGTTGAGCTTATTCGCACGCGTGATCTGCATTTGCGGATTCTTGATCGAATTTTGATTCTGCTGGCCCATGTTCCTAATTTCATGCGCGTAACAGACGTTCGGTCGGTTCGTCTTGGCCATAGTCCCGTACGTCGCGATGTAGAATCCACACAGTCCACGCTGGTTTGATCCTTCGAACAAGGTCTCTCGATTCTCTTCGTAATCGCGCATCATGGCGCACACTTGACGATATTTAACGCCGGAGTCGCTGACCACTAAGCGAACGTTGGTCTCAGCACCAGATGTCGGACACTTGTGAACAACTTTGTTGTGTTCTGGCTTTGAGACGATGCTCTGACCGGTAATATTCGTCACGCCCGAGTCATACTTGCCACGTTGTTTATGATCCTTGATGACGCCTTCAAACGTTTGCGTAAAGTAGTCGAATGCAATTTCTTGCATTTCGATAGGCATCCCGAGAAGACGATTCAAAAATGTGGAGATCTTCAGACCAGAATTTTTAGTTTTGTTGCCTTTGAGTGTAAACCTCCCGTCGCCATTGTCTTCGTCGGCGAGACCGACTTTCACGAGCTCGCCTCGAATGATGTTGATGATGGCGTCAAGCTGCGCCTCCGTGTACTGCACAGTCGGCATGGGATCGGTGTCGCGCTTGAGATCAGAAATCATGCGCTTCAGCGCTTCAGAGCCGTATGCGTTATCTATGTCAAACGCTTGCAGACTTTGGCCGGCGCCGAGCGCGCGTCGATCACCCTTGAGCAAGGCGCCGAGCGAAAGAAGACGTTTGGCTGCACTGGACGCGAAGCGTCGTTCGCCACCGCACGGCGTCATGAGAATGCGATAGAGCGGAGCACTCGACTGATTCGACCGGTGAGAACGACCGAACTGCTGAATTGCCTTATCAGCGCTCCAGGGAAGCTCAAGCGTCATATGGCATCGTCGACGCTGATTTTGGACACGTTTATCCGCCTGGAGAGAAATACCGGTGCTCGCCGCGTCGGAGATGATCGCGATGAGTTTTTCACCTTGTTGGAACTTTCTCTTCTCGGTCATGTTCATCAGCTTGGCGTTCGCGGCGTCCGTATCGTCCATACGCTTTCGAGTCATAATTTTGCCGTTCTCCTGTCGGACCTGATGCAGCTTTCGGCCAGTCATCTCGGCGACGTGCTCGTGTCCACCGCAGAGCGCGATGAGATTGTCGAGCGGATTTGGTGGAAGCTGCAACGAGTCGACCGCTCGAAGCAAAAGAGCGCGGATGTGCACGAGATGCTGGTTTTCGACGTCATCGTCAGGTAATGGTTCGTCCATATCCGAGAGCTCTTCTCGCGCGCCGTCGCTGTCTGAATCTTCCGCGTCTGCGTTGGCGAACTCGTCCTTAAGGTTCACCGGCGCGGCGGCGCGGCGGCGATCTCCTTGAACAGGCTCGGGTTTCACTCGGACAACACCTGCATTCGCGCGAGGCGCGTCGCGCGGTGGAGCGTGATCTGCTGGAACGAAACGGCGTAGTCGTTCAAGAGCGTTCACGGCCGGTTTGGGCGGATCAGGCGCGTTTGCCCGGGAAAAGTGCATCCCAGAGCCAGAAGCGACGGGAGCGTCGGGACGAGCCGGCGCCGGAATATCCATAGTATGCGCGGCACCACTGAGTATCTGACCGTTGCGCGCGAACTCTTCTCGACGTTTCTGCACACTTGAATTGAAAGCATCTCGCGACTCATCATCTGAAGAAGTAAGGTCTATCTCGATGATGTCGACGTCGCGAATTGCGCCGGCAACCTTCTGTCGCGGATTGGGCGGCAGATCCGAACCATCATCGCTCCGAGAAGATCTCTTATTTCCCGACTGTGAAATCTGCTGACGATTTTCCACGAGCGCTTGTCGTTCTGGCGGTGGACTCATCGGAGGCGGCAAATTTTCATCGTTCGAACTCGGCGACGGCGCCGCGGCCAAAGCTTCTTCAACGCGTCGACGATTCAACTCTGCCAGCTGACGTTCCTCAGCAATCAGACGATCTCGTCGCGCCTGCTCATTCGCAGCGTTTGCTTCCTCCATGCGCTCGAGATCGCGCATCTGAGCCTCGTTGACCCCATTTCGCGCGCGTCGTTCGATGTCGTCATCCGTCAAATCTAGAAAGTTGCCGGCGAGTTTGGCCGCCTCTAAGCGCTCGGCGAGCACCTCGTCCAGCCCTTTCTCATGCACGACTTCGATGTCATCATCCCTCGCCGCGGCACCAACCGCGTTCGCAGCTGGGACGTTGTCATCAAGCGGATTACGACCAAGCACTTCGACGATGGTTTCTTGCGAGCACCACGTGTTGACGACGCGCACAACATCGGCCAAAACAGTGTCCCAAAGTCTGGCGTTGTTCGCAGACGCGCGGCACGAAGTTGTGGGGAAATTGTTCTTGAGATAGTTCGTGAGCATCTCAGCGGGAGAGCTGACGAAGTCTTCGTCACCTTCATCGTTCGCTTCGTCAGCCATGCGCGTGAGGCTGGCTTCACCAGTGCTCTGAAGTCCGATCACAACAGCCAAGTTTTCCTGCGTGACGGCTTTTCGAGCGAGCTTCGCGAGTTCAGGAACTTTTGCGCATAGCAACATCTGACGGTAAAATCGCTGGTGCGTCGCCCAAAACAATCTGTTGAGCGCTTTGGCGCTCTTCTCGTTCGCGGTCACCCACTCTTCACCGCCCATGCCGCGTAACTTGGAAATCGCTTCGTCAACTTTTTTGAACAAGACCCACAACTCGGTGCTACGATTGTACATCATTTTCAACTCTTCCGAAATCGGACAATCGACGAGTTCAAACTCCGCCTGCTCGTACGAAAGCGTCCTACAAAGATAGCTTCCCGTGGCCTTGAGCCCGCACGCGAACATCTCCAACGCACCCAGACCCGCGCTCTCGAGCTTTTGCAACATGTCGAATGTGTCGGCCCATCCAAAGTGACCCAGGCGCGTCATGTAGCCCAAATTCCTCGGTTCGCTCGCGCCGGTGGCGGAGCAATACAGCACACGCGCGTCCGGAATCGCGAGTTGCAGCGCCACCACACACAAAGCGGTCTTGGTCGGTTTGCCACCCGAGTTGTACAAGTTCTTGGCCTTGTGACATTCGTCAAAAACTATGAGCGGCCCGCGCTCATCCTCCTTGAGCCACGTCACAAACTGCTCCAGTCGGCTGTTCTTGGTGATCATCTTCAGAATCTCGTCATTGTTCGAATACTTGTCCTTCTTGACTTTCGCCGTGCCCTGCGTGAGCAAAGAGTACGTGGAAAACACGACGCCCGAGTCGAGGTGCTCGCTCAAGTCTCCGCGCGGCATCGCCGCGGTACTTTTAGGAATCACCTCAACCTTTGGTTTCGCGTTCAAATCGTTCAAATCCCGCTCGGCGTCGTACCTCAAATCCGCGCTCGTGCTCACCCACAGCACCCGTCTCCCTCCCCGTCGCACGTGTTCGTACACCAATCCCGCGATCTGTCGTCCCTTCCCCACGCCCGCGCCGTCTCCCAAGAAAAATCCCGCCCTTTCATTTCGCTCTCCCGGCAGTCTCTGCTCGTGTCGCATGCACGCGTACGTCACGCACTCCATCTGCAGCGCGCTCAGTCCACCGCTGTCGCACAGATCCCGTATCCCGTGTTCGTACGTCGGCTTCGGCGGCGCCACCTTGGCCAGCGTTCCCGTCTCCACCACCGGATCCGGATGCGGTCCTCCCGCGATCGTTCCGTGCGTCGGCGCGTACCGCTCGTACTCCGCGTCCCTCGCGTCGCCCTCGCCGCTCGCACCGCTCGCGTCCAGCGCGTCGACGCGTCGTCGCGCGTCGTCCTCCTCGTCTCGCGGTCGAGCCGCGTCGACGACGCGCGCGCGCTCTCTTCGCGGCGCGCGCGGTTTCCGCTCGCGTCGCGCCTCCATCTGCCGCGCCGCCAGGCGCTGGACGTAGTCGCGCATCACCTCGTCGTCGCCCGGCGCCGCGCGCATCGCGCGCGCGTCGAACGCGCGACGACGTTTGACGCGACGCTTGAAATTCGAGGCACCGCGGCACCGCGCGACGCGCGCGCGATGCGGCGCGAGACCGTCGCGTGCGCGATCGAGACGGCGGCGCTCGCGGTGCGTCGCGCGTCGCGCGTCGACGCGACGCGCGCGGTGATGGCGGCGCGCGTCGCGGGACGCGCGATGACGGTTCGCGGCGTCGAGGACGCGCGCGTCGCGGGCGTCGTCGCGGGCGTCGCGCACGTCCTGGGCGCGTGCGCGTGGTTCGTCGCGGCCGGGGCGTTCGCGGGAAGCGCGCTCGGCGCGGGCGCGCGCGCGGCGGCGGAGACGGCGCGCGGGACGTGGCGGGCGGCGCGCGCGCTGAGCGCGACGACGACGACGGCGTTCGCGCTCGCGCGCGACGACGGCGACGGCGACGAGAAGACGGTGAAGGAAGCGTTGCGAACGTACGGGGAAGACGTGAAGCGGGTGTTCGTGGACGGGCGCGCGCGAACGGCGAGGGAGGCGAGCGCGCGAGCGGCGGCGCTCGGGAGCGCGGCGGGGGCGTGGTGCGGCGCGTGCGCGACGGCGCTGGATTGGGAGCGCGCGTGGCTCGCGTGGCCGAACAGCGTGTTGCGAGGGATCGAGATAGGACACCTCGTCGGGGCGTGCGCGGCGTGCGCGTACGTCGTCTTGGGGGATGTTTTGGGGCTCGATCCGCGTCTCGCGGCGACGACGACGAAGGCGAAGGCGTCTCGACTACGGTAGCGAAATGTGATTAATGTATCTAGTAGCGTAGTTTTCCTAAAACGCGCGCGCGGCGCGATCAATCTCCGGGTCGAAAGCCGTAGTTACTCTTCGCGGCTTTCGCGAGCGCGTCGTCGACTGACAGCAAAGCCTTGATGCGTTCCGCTTCGCTCGCGTCGCCGACGCGATGGGCGATTTGCAACTTCTGGCGAAGTATCTCTTGCTCGCGCATCACGCTCACGTCGCCGTGCGCGCGAAGTCTGGCGACGATCTCTTTCTGTCTCGCCTCTTCGTCTTTCTTGCGAGCCTCCGCGAGCTCGGCTCGGCGCTCCTCTTCGTCGTTACCGAACGCGCGTCGCGGCGCCGCCTCTTCGTCCCGTCGTCGCTCGCGCCGTCTCTCGCGCGAACGCGAACGCGAACGCGAACGCGAACGCGAACGCGAACGCGAGCGTCGCCTGTGTTTGCGCTTGTGCTTTCTATCCTTCTCTCGCTTCTCCTTTTTGTCGCGGCGCCGTCGCTTTCCGTCGCGTCGCGCGTCCTCCTCCCCGCCTCGTCCCCGTCCCCGTCGCCGTCCTCGCCCACCGCCTCCGTCTTCCTCTTCGAAGAACTCCTTCAACGCGTCCTTCGCCAGCGCGACGTCGTTGTTGAACTCTTTGAGCGCCAGCGCCAGCGTCGTCGCGTTCGCTCTCGGGAACGTCTCGCGTAGGTACCGGTCGGCGTTCGCCGCCGCCTCGCGCGCGCGCTGCTCGGCGTGTCGCACCATCATCGACGGACCGCGGTCATCGTTCGGGTCGCCCGCGCGCGTGAACTGCGCGGACATGTCGAGCGCGTCGCGGTGTGGAGGGCGGCGCCGTCGGTCGCGTCCTCGGCGCCTGTTTTTATTAAAATAATCTATCGTCAGATCGTCGCGCGAACGATCCTGTGACGAATTAATCTACTTCTAACAGCAGCTTGAACATCTCGTACGTGTAGTACCCGAGCGCGGCGGATGGGAGAACTTGCACGCAACTCGGACCGAGACCGGCGTAGAGGCTCTTCAAGCCGGATTCGCGCGCGACGGAGCGAAGCGTCGTGGCCATACTCAGGAGCGCTTTTCGACCGAACACCATGGCGGTGGACGATCGACCGCTTTGCATTTGCATTCGCCGACGGATGACCTCGAATGGGTACGTCGACGCTTCCGAGGCGACGCCCGCGACGGCGCCGTACAGCATCATGTTCTTTTGCTCGATGTTTTTCACAGAATTTTCCTCTGCTTGTTTCGATCCGCTCTTCTTCCGCGTCGCCGCGAGCTCTGCGTTGAGTTGGGCTAATCTGCGGTTCTTTAACCCGTCGTAGACGCTATAATACACCGCCGCGTTCGGAACCATGGACACGAGCGCCGGCGTGATGCCGCGATAAAACGTGCTCGCGCCCTCTTGTCGGTACATCATCTTCACGCACGCGAAGAACGAGCCGTACTTTTCCTTCCCACCCGTCGTGAGCAGTCTCGTGCGCAAAACATCCATGGGAAAACACGTGACGACCGCCGTCATTCCCGCCCCCGCGCCAGCGCACACCAAGCCGATTTTCCTCGCGTCGCTGCCCTCGGGAAAAGTGCGGTTGACGATTTCGCGATACGTGTCGAACGCACAAAAGTTGATCGCCTTGAACGGCGCCGTGCGCGCGATGTTGAGCATGTTCCCTTTCCAAAATCCGAGCGCGCCTTCGGTGCGCAATATCCCCCCCACCATGGCCTCGAGCTTGAGCGTGCTGCGATTCAACAGGTACTCAATCTTCACCCTCTCCAGCGGCGCGAGCACCGTGCGCACGCACACCGTCGCCAGCGTCCCGCTCGCCAACCGCCGACCCGCCTCTTCCTTCCTCGACAACTTTTTCTCTCGCCGCCGCGGCTTCGCGCCCCCCCCGTTCGCCTTGCGCGTCGCGCCGCGTCCCGTCGCCGCCTTCGTCGCCGCCGCGCGCGTCGCCGCCGCCGCCAAAAACCTCCACCGCCGCCCGCCCGCGCCCGCGCCCGCCCCTCCCGCCGTCCCCATCGACGTCGACGACGTCACCGCCGTCGCACGCGCGCGCGCGTCGCGAATCACCCATCCTCGCGTTCGCGTCCGCGTCTCCGCGTCGTCCTCGCGCGTCGCGCGTCGTCGTCCCGACGCCGTCCCGACCCATTCCCGGCCGTCTGACCGCCCGCCGCGTCGTTCGCGTCGCCCGCCCGCGCGCGTCGTCGCGCATACATCGCGCCTCCGTCGCGCGTCCGCCATCGCGCGCGCGCGCGCGCCGTCGTCCGTCGTTCTTCGCGACGCCGAGTCGTGCGTTCGTTCGTCTCGAGACCTTCTTCCCTCTTCGCGGTCGCGCGCCGGTTCCGCGATCGTCTCTGCGAATCCGCGCGCGTCGAGAACGGTCGCGTCTCTCGCGTCGCGCGTCGCGCGCGCGCGCGCGCGTCTCGCGCGCGCGACCGCGACGTCGCGACGTCGCGGACCGCGCGATCGTGTATGAAACGCCGTACTTTATTACGCACCTCACGACGCGGTCGGTCCGTGTGTGACGACCGACCGGTCTCGTGACACCCATCGACGGGTCGCGACTCCACGCGAGGGGGTCGCGGGACGGCGACCCATCGCGGGCGATCGACGCGACATCGCGACGCGGACGCGGACGCGCGTCGACGCGGAAGCGCGTCGACGACGCGCGAAACGGAAGCGGATTCGAAAACGACGCGAACGCGCGCGCGACGGCGAAGAGGGGCGCGCGAGCGGCGCGAAGACGACCCGAAAGCGTCGGATAACGAGCTCGAAGATATTTGAATCGAGACGCGAGGCGCGCGCGAGCGCCGAGGGAGGCGCGAAGAAGAGGCGCGGAGGCGGTCGAGCGTCGGCGTGGGATGGCGACGTCGCTCGGCGCGCGCGAGGGCGCGCGGGATGCGGCGGGCGTCGGGCGTGGACGGCGGGGCGAGGGGCGGCGAGCGGACGCGCGCGCGGCGACGACGCGGAGACGCGAGGGACGACGACGACGGGGGCTGGTGGTCGTGAACGGGAGCAAGTATAAGAAGAGTGACTTTGAGATGGAGCGTCAGATCGGTGAGGGGTCGTTCGGGGTGGTGTACGAGGGACGAGTGGCGGTGAACGACGCGCGCGGGTTGCGCAAAGGCGACGCCGTGGTGCTCAAGCGCCCGAAGCTCACGGTCGAGGGCGCGGCGGAGTTGCAGGAGATCGAGTCTTGGATGAACGATCGAGTGAGTCGAGACGCGAAGGGGGCGTGCGCGGAGTTCGTGGGATCGTTTCGCGTGACTCGGGACGATTGGTTGGCATCCGGGACGAACGACGCGTTGAGCAAGGAAGGCTTGTGGTTGGTGTGGAGATACCAGGGCGATCGCACGTTGGCGCAATATCTCGCGCAGCCAGATTATCCCACTGGAGTCGCGAAGGCATTACTGGATCGTGATGACGTGTATCGCGGCGACGCTGCGGTGGAACTCGAGATCACGCAACGCGCGATTTCGCAGCTCTTGTCGAGTCTGATGGCGATGCATCGCGCCGGGTTGGTTCATCGCGACGTGAAACCGCACAATCTCGTGCTCGCGAGAGAGCCGACGCCTGAATTTAAAGTGATCGATCTCGGCGCTTGTGCGTGCTTCAGATCTGGGATGAATTTCACCCCGGATGAAACCATCATGGATCCGAAATACGCGCCTCCCGAGGAATTTTTAATTCCGACGGACGACGCCCCCGATCTGCGAAAGATGTTCGCACCTGTCGCGCTCGCGGCCGGTACCACGGCATGGCTATCACACAGACCAGATCGATTCGATATGTATAGCACTGGAATCGTACTAATGCAGCTCGCCATGCCGAGCTTGCGCACGAACAGTGGGTTGCAAAGCTTCAACCGCGGATTGAAAAAGTTCAAGTACGACTTGCAAAAGTGGAGAGAAGCGAACAAAGGTCAACTTAGTCGATCGAAGACGGCTGTTCTCGACGCTGGTGATGGCGCGGGATGGGAGTTGGCGGCAGATTTACTCCGTCCGAGGCCGTACGAAGCCGAGGATGATCAAGAAGCCCGCGAGCGCCCGAGCGCAGAGCAAGCGCTCAAGCATCGCTTCTTCCAAGTCGACCCCACCGAGCTCAAGGTCGAAGTGAAGGAAGGCCGCGGTGATAACTGGGTAGCGGAGACCGCTGGAATGTTGACTGATATGTTTTCGTTAGAAAAACGTATCCAACGCCAGCAAGTCAACATAGCCAAACAATCTACGACGATCCAGCGCATGCGAGACGACGGTGAGGACGCTAAGAAAATCGCAGAGGAGGAAAAGACGCTCGAGAAGATGCGCGTTGGATTACAAGGCTTGGTTCGATCCATGAGCTTCAAGGAAGTCGAAGCGCGCACGACTATGGTTTCCGCAGCGACCGAGTTGAAAAAAGCGGCCAAGGAGAGCGGCGTTGAGACGTCGAAAGAGTACGACGGCTTGCTGTCGAATCTCTCCTCGAACGGCATCGGGAAGACACGCATGCAGTCCATCAATGATCGCGTCAACCGAGCCGCTCAGGACACGAGAAAGAGCTTCGATGAAGGCATGAACACGCTTTTGCGCGCGATTCGCCCTAACGCGCCAGATGCCGAAGACGAAGAAAGACAAGTTTCAGAAAACGTTGAGCGAGAAGAAAAGACGACTCCGAAGGCGCCGGCGATGAGAAAGACGGTCGAGAACACAAAGGACAAGGTGTCGTCCATGCTCGCTAGAATTTCCAAGCAAACTCCGGCGAAAGAAGAAGACTCTGAGGCCATTCGGCTTCGCATGGAAGCCATTCAAAATGAAATGAACGCAGTCATCGAAGAAATGGCAGAGATGGAGTCGCGGCTTCTCGCTCAACAGCAAGAGCTCGAGGCGCAACAAAAGAATATTTCCACTACGTTCACGCCGCAAGAGACCACCGAAAGCCGGAAGAAGAATGGCTCGAAGAAGAATGGAAGTATTGGTGCCTTCTTTAAAACGAACGGAAAGAAGAACGGTTCGAAGAAGAACGGTTCGTCGTCGTCGTCGTCGTCCTTGGTCGACGCGAACGAAAGCGACACATAGCACCACCGCCCGCAACAAGATCCCAAAATCGATTTATTGTAGCGCCGCATAATAGCCGCATTAGACATTGAACACAACGCAAGCACTTGACGAGAATTCGTGCGACGAGACGAGCGGACGACGATATAATGTGGAATCACTCTTTTCCATAACACTCCGGCTAACGAACGCAAAACGCGAAATCTACTTTTCCGGAATTTCAATGTCCCCGGAATCGATCGATTCTTGCACGTCCGACGGGTCTTCGCCCTCGACGGTGCAGCCCACAGACTTGGCCGTACCGAGAATTTCTTTGACGGTACCGGCGAGCGACTTGGCGCAAGACCTCGGGCGCATAGTGCGCGCGACTTCGATGATGTCGTCCAAAGAGCAGTTGCCCGTGTGCAAGATACCCTTGACCTTTTTGCGGTCTTGGAACGGCTCCTTGAGCGCTTTAATGACTAAGGCGGAGGCCGTCGGCACGACAGACACCTTCGCTTGACGGTTTTGCACGGTGAGCTTCACCGTCACGCGCAAACCCTTCCAGTCCTTGGCGGTTTCCTTCGCGATGTCTTCCCCGACCTTCTTCGGCGACAAACCGAGCGGACCGATCTTCGGCGCGAGCGAAGACGCAGCGCCGACTTCACCGCCGGTGGCGCGCATGAAAATCTCCAAAACGGAGTTCGGGTCGAACTTAGGCGGCATCTTTCTGTGATTTTCGAACGCGCGCGTCATTCGTCAGTCCCTCGCCCTTCCCGCCTCCGTCGCGTCAACCCTCTTCTCACTAGGGCTTTGCGCGCCTCCCCATCGCGCGCGCTTCACCCATCACCCGCGCGCGATCGACCGCCCGCGCGTCGACCGCGCGCGAACGATGATTTTCCCGACAGCATCATCGCGCGCGCGTCATCGCGCGGCGATCGCGCGCGTCACGCGAGCCGTCCGACGCGATCGTCGCGCGCGCCCGCGCGCGATCGACCGCGCGCGCGTTCGACCGCGTCTCGGCGTCGCGCGCGACGTCGCGGGCCGTCGAAGCGCGGTCGAACGATCGATGCGCGTCGTCTTCGCCGCGCGCGCGTCGCGTCGGGTCGTCGTCGCCGGCGCACCTGTCGTCGCGCGTCGTAAAGACGGCGCGGGCGACGCGCGCGCGCGAGGTGTCGTGACGAGCGGACACACGGAACGTGACCAAATGTCCGAATGTCCCGGTCGTATGTGTAAACAGTCCGTACATTCTACGCACATGGCGACGCGCGCGCGCGCGCGCGCGGCGCCCGCGAGGACGCGGCGCGGACGCGCGCGTCGCCCGAGATTCGCGCGCGCCGCGTCGACGCGCACGGTGGACGTGTACTGGGACTTGGATAATCTATGCCCGAAGAGCGCGACCGCCGCGGTCGTGTTCGAGCGCGTGCTCGCCGCGGGCGCCGCGTTCGGGCGCGTGAACCACCCGGTGCGCGCGTACGCGAACGATCAGACGCTGGCGAGGTTGGCCGAGGACGGGGAGTGGCTGGAAGGGGTGGTTGAGGTGACGGCGTGCGCGTCGAGCTCGGAGGCGGCGGACGACGCGCTCGGCGACGCGTTGACGCGCGCGGTCGGTGGCGAAGACGCGCCCGTGTTCAGCGGGAAAAAACGGCTGATGGTCGATGAAAGCGGGGTGAACGCCGAGATGGCGACAGAGCGCGCGTCGGCGATCGAGGAGGCGACGTTTTGGGCGGACGCCGCGCGCGAGGCGAGAGCGGCGCTGCCGACGGGCTGGGACGTCCGGGAGGAGCAAATAGAAGCCATCGTTCGCGGTCGCGATCGTGTGGTGTTGATAGTGACGTCCGATAATGATTTCAAGCTCGCGATGGACTACGCCGCGGCGAAAGGGGTCGTCGTCGTCGTGCTCGGGAATTTGGTTGATTTCTCTTCGGCGCAGCGCTCGCGGGCGAGCGATCCGAAAAAGTATTGGGACGCGTTGCGAGTGGAGTGCGAGCGACGTCCGCTGTCGCGGTTGAAGCTCGTGCAGTCATGTGATTGTGCGCTAATTTGGGACCCATACGTCGAAAACATCGCTGGCGTGTGGTTCCCGGCGCGCGGATCCGGAATGGGTCGTTGGTATCATTCGTGAAGGGAGAGGCTCCCAAACAACCTAGGTATCTTTAGTTCTTAGCTCCAGTTGCATTGAACAATGTGTAGTGTTTTAGTCTACGTTATCAACAGTATCCGGCTTTACTTCCTCGGCGACGACCGGTTTTTCCGTGGCCGGCGTCTGCTGGACAACCGCTTGCCCTGGAATCGAGGGACGTGCCGCTGCCGCCTTCTGTCCAAATGTCGATGTCTTTCGCTGCGGCACTGACGCCGGTTTTGCAGCGGTCGCACCTTCCTTTACTGTGTTTTTGGTCTGTTCAGGACGTCGCATCGCGTCAATTCTAGCCCGGGCTTCATCATCGGATTCCGACGTTCCCGTTTCATCCGAAGGATAGTCCTCATCGCTGTAATCGTCCTCGTCGTCATCGCTATAGTCCGATTCGCTCGATTCTTCCTCCTCCACTTCAGCGTTCGGTTTCGTGACGTCCGAACGCGATGCGGACTTGGCTTCGCGCGCTGCCACGTTCGTCGCGGTGGGCTTCAGCACCTTCATCATGCACGAAACCTTGGCGTCGACACCAATCCAATAGTCGCTCATCAGCGACACGCCCACGTTGTACATACCGCTCGGCAAGCCGACGAACTGGACAGACAAATCCAAAGGTTCATCCCCGCGCTCAGCCTTCTCTACATCGCGCTGCTTTAACGTCGAGCTAGCTAAGAGGGTGTTCGTGGATTGATCGTACACGAACACGCGCCAACCCTCTGTACGATCAGCGGCGCAAAACGGTAACGGAGGCAACGCGCCACCTAGCGGTCCACCAGATCGTCCAATTTTAATCTTGAGCTTCGCGGTGACAAAATCTCCTTCCATGATGGTGTCGTCGTCGTCGTCGACAGATATTTTCGCCTCAAAAGTCGTCACACGTGGGATCACCGCGAGCTGACGCTCGACATCCTTCGTCGCGGCCTCAGAAAATCTTGCGTTAATCAACAGCTTTTTGCGATCCTCGCTCGATAATTTCATCAGCGCGTGCAGGGATTTGCACTTTTTTGCAACACCGTTGAGGTTTTCCGTGGAGAAATGTGGGAGCTGAAGCAAACTCGCGTTTCCGTCTTCATCTCGCTTTCGCGAAGAAAGAGGCACGCCTTGAGTGAAGCATTGGTAAAACTCCATGACGCTGATCTGCGGTCGCGCGTACGAATGACCGGCGCGGTTGATTGGCATCGCTGCGATCTTGAGCAACTCTTCGATCAATCGAGGCAGGGTGAGCACCAATTTTTTAGCATCCGCGGAGAGCACAGGTGGAAGCGAAGCCGCACGCCGGGACGTCTGAGTAAGGATCAACATGTGTGCTTTGATGATGGTCGGCAACCGCTTCATGAGCTTTTGATCTTTCGATTCGTACTCGTTCTTGTAATCTTTGAGAAGCTGGCTTACGGCCGCATCTTGTCCATCGAGGAACGGCGTCTCGATGAATTCGTGCGCCACGGCGAGCGTCTCCGGAACCTTTGAGAGCGCGAGCACCGGCTTTAACATGCGCGCGTAATTAACCTGTGTCTGCTTGAGCACGTTGTTTCCACCAAATTTGTTCATTTTACGGATCGAACACATAGCGATGAAAAGCGGAAGCATGATACCTCCGACAACGAGCACGATGAGCATCACCGGCGCCATGCCACCCTTTCCAAAAAGTTGCTCGGGCAACGCGATGCCGAGCTTGGTGCTCTGTTTACCATCAGGATGACCGTACTTTTCGTAGTTCTCTCGCGCGACATCGTCCGTCAGCGTCTTGTACGCCGGCGCGATGGACTCGGCGAAATAAACCGCCGCCGCGGGATCCGGGTTCTTGTCTGGGTGATACTTGAGCGACAACTTTCTGTACGCGCTCTTAATTTCCTTCGTGCTCGCCCCCACGCGCAGGTCCAAGATATCGTACGGATCGAACCGTTTCTCCTGTAACGGCGTTCTCGTGATGTACACGGACAGCGCGATCATCACGATCCACCCGAGCGTGTACCACAAATTGGTCCCTCGAAACAATCCGCCCACGCGCCTCCCAGTCGTCATCTTACGCCGTTTCATCGACGCCATCGCCGCCTTTCCCCATTCACTCTCTACGTCACTAATCTCCGTCGATATCGTCTGCGTCTGCTTCTTCGAGCTCGCCGCGTCACCCTTCCCCTCTCCGCTCCCGCGTTCCGTCTTCGTCGCCGCGCTCGCCAGTCGCGCGATCGTCGCCGGAATCAAAAACGTCCCGAGCATGCTCACGACGAATATCGGAAACAGCGCTCCCTCAGCGTCCGTGACGTCTTCTTGCGCGTCTCCGAACCCCTGCTCGGCGTTCGCGTCGCGTCGCACCGCGTCAGTCGTTCGTCATCACCGCGCGTTCGTCGAGATCTTCGATCTTCATCTTTCGACACCGGTCGCGTCGTCGGCGCGCGGTCGCGTCGCGCGCGCGAGGCTCGGATCGATCGCGCGCGCGTCGCACCATGATTCGTGCGTTTCGCCGCGCGCGCCGGTCGTCGCGGCGCGGTGACGCGCGAGGTCGTCGCGAACGCGCACGACGCGACGCGATGCGACGTCGCGCGGGGTCGCCGCGCGGACGATTTCCAGATTTCGCGCGCGCGACGAGCGGCGGCGCGACTCGGAGGCGAGGCGGGCGAGGGGGGCTACTTTCCTACACAGAAATCGCGAAAGACGACGTCTAAGACGTCTTCCACGTCGTACGCGCCGGTGACGCGACCGAGGGCGCGCGCCGCGAGCTTTAACTCCTCGGCCTCGAGCTCGAGCGCGGAGGCGGAGGCGGAGGACGCGCGAGCGCGCGCGACGGCGGCGTCGAGCGAAGCGACGCACCGAGCGAGGTTGACTCGATGGCGCGAACGCGTGATGGCGAGGGTGGAATCGTTGGCGTCGGATGCGTCATCGCCGATCGTGCACTTTTGAGCGACGATGCGCGTGAGAGTCGAGATGAAACCGTCGAGACCGGCGCCGGTGAGGCAGCTCACGACGGCGGTTTCGTAGCCATCCGCGGCGGTTTCGTTTTCAATCTCCATCAACTCGCGCGTTTGTCCGTCACTCAGCGCGTCGGATTTGTTCCATACGTTAACGATTGTCTTTTTCGATAAATTGAGCGCCTTGAGATCGATGTTGGATGCGTCGTTAGTGGCGTCCGCGAGGGCGACGACGACGTCGGCGTCTTCGGCTCGCTCGAGCGCTCGAGCGATGCCAAGCTTTTCCACGTCGTCTTCGGTCTCACGAAGACCGGCAGTATCGCTGACGATGACCTTGTACCCACCGAGCTCGAGAGACACCTCTAGGACGTCTCTAGTCGTCCCCGCGTGCGGCGAAACGATGGCGGCGTCGCGGCCGGCGAGCGCGTTGAGCATCGAACTCTTGCCCACGTTAGGCGAGCCCACGAGGGCGACGCGCACGCCCCGACGAATCAGCTCCCCACGCGCGGGTGCGTCTAAATACTTTTGTAACGTATCGCGAAGCGCCTTGACGCGTTCGCGCACTTTCCTCTCCACCACGTCGCTCGCTATATCCTCCTCCTCGCCGAAATCTAAAGCCGCCTCGCAATACGCGGCGCACGTCAACAACTCTTTCCTCCAAGTCTCATACATCGATCTCTGCGCCGCGTTCCGCGACAACATCATCGCTTGTCGTCTCTGCGCCTCCGTATCCGCGTCCAAGAGATCCGCCAACCCCTCAGCCTGCGTCAAATCCATCTTCCCGTTTCTAAACGCTCGCCTCGAAAACTCCCCGGCTTCGGCGACGCGAAAATTATCCAACGTCCCCAGCGCGTCCATGAGCGCGCGCTGCACCGCGGCCGAACCGTGCGCGTGTAATTCTACCACATCTTCTCCCGTGAACGACCTCGGCGACGCGAACACCGCGACAAATCCCACATCGATGGGCGGTTCGTCGCGCGCCGCGTCGCCTCGCGCGAACTCAACCAACCGCAACCGTCCGTGCTCCGCGGCCGTCGCGCTCGTCTCCGCCGCCCGCGACCGCGCGCGCGCGTCCGCGGCGTTCGTCGACGACGCGCCGTCGCTCGAATTCGCGCCTCCCGGCGGTCTCGTCAGCCGCAGCGCGTCGCGCGCGTTCGGCCCGCTCACGCGCACGACGCTCACGCCCGCGCGCCCGCGCGCGGTGGCGAGGGCGTATATCGTCTCTCGCGCCGCGCGACGCATGCCGCGCGAATCGCGCCGCGCCGCGCGCTCGAGGCGCTCGAATCGCGTCGCGTCGCGCGCGCGAGGCGCGCGAAGTGACGCCGCCGAGACGCCGAGACGCCACATCGCGACGTCGCGGCGCCGCCGCGCGATGCCCAAGCGACGAAACAGCAAAGCCGCCTGGCGCGCGCTCGCGGATGACGTCGCCGACGCCGTCCGCGCGCCGAGCGCGCGCGAGGACGCGGCGACGAAGACGAACGACGCGCTGTTTTACGTCGACCGCGCCGGCGGCGGCGGCGGCGACTCGAACGGCGCGCGCGGGCGCGACAACGCGGGAACGAAGCGCGAGCGCGCGCGACAGCGCGCGCTGAAGATTGATGCGGCGTGTGAGAAGGCGCCGGCGGCGCGCGCGTACCCGACGCCGGTGAAGCTGCGGGCGGGGAAGATGTGTAACCCGCCGCCGAGTCGAGCGCTCGAGGCGGTGCGGGTCAAGGGGAAAGCGAAGCCGGTGGTGAAGGGCGCGGGCTCGAAAGGAAAGAAAGCGGACGGCGTGTTCGATGTGTGGGCGAGTAAGGCACCGCGGGCGAGAGGGGTGAATAAATTGGCGAGGAAACTCACCGCGCCGACGACGAACGCGAAGGCGGTGGCGCCCGAACATCCGGGGTGTTCGTTTAATCCCCCGAAAGATGCGCGCGAAGACGTCGTCGCGGTTGCGCTCGCGAAGGAGTTTAAGGCGAAGCAGGCGAGGTATTTAGATCCGGTGACGGTGCCCGTGTCGAACGTCGTGGCGGAGGCGAATTTGGTCAACGAGTTGTATTTCGAGAGCGGATTCGGGGAAGACGAGACGGACGACGAAGACGGCGATGGCGACGGTAAGCTCAGCATCAATCCCGCGGTAAACGCGGATAAGTACACTAGAACGAAGCGAAACAAGCTCAAGCGACGCGCGGAGGCGGAGGCGATCGAACAGGCGAACAAGAAGGCGAAGCAGCTCAGACGAGACCTGAGCAACCTCAAGGCTTTGAACAAAGAGATCGAAGCCGAGGAAGAGGAAAGGAAGGCAAACCTGGCGCGTCGCAACGCCGTTCGCGCCGAACGTCGCGCGTCTCAGCCTTCACGTCTTGGCAAGCTTCGTCACAAAGAAGCCGACGCCGACGTCCGTTTCGCCGACGAGCTCGACGGCGGTTCCCTCCGCACCCTCAAGCCAGGCGTCTCTCTCCTTGGCGATCGCCTCAAATCGTACGAGCGTCGCGAGATCATCGAGCCTCGCCGCAAGATCGAGCGCAAGAAGGCCAAGGCGGTGATGAAATACGAACCCGGCGCCCGTGGCGAGAAGGAAATCGAACTCATGGTTGCCGCTGAGAAGTCGAAACAGCGCATCTCCGAGCTCCGCGCCCTCGTCGCCGCCGGCGACCGCGGCGCTTCCTAGTCATCTTCACCGTTTTGTATTCTACGTCAATCATTCGTCGCGCGTGCGTCATTCGCCCTTCGTCGCACCGCTCGATCGATCGATCGCCGCCGAATTGACCACTTCTGCACTTTTGCCGCCAAAATTCAAATTTTTCGTTCCGGCATTGGCGGTCGGCGGCAATCGACGACGCGCCCGACGTCCTCGACGACGCCAACGCGCTCGCCCGCGCGCGAATCGAGCAGAAAGTCGTGAGACGAACGCGCCGCACCCGCGCGCGCGAAACGCGTCCGGAACCGCGCGACGGCGACGGCATCATCGCGCGACGACGACCGACGTGTCGAAACGACGACTCCGATCGAGCGAACGACGCCCTGCGAGCGCGTGATGCGGGAGATTCGCGCGAGGAAACCGCCGGTGAAGGTGCGTGGTGGTGTGATCTCGTAAACGCGCGCGAAACGGAAGGGAATGTGGGCGGTGGTGGGGAAGAAGATGGGCGTGATGACGATCCGCGATCGACGCCGGCGGCGTAACCGCCGGACGACGGCGACGGCGATCATCGTCGCGTGTAGATGGCGACTGACGACGGTTTTTGGCAAATGCAGTATGAACCGACGATGAACCGACTTCAGGGTGGAGATTTTGTGGCGAGAACGCGGCCGAGGACGCAGGAGGAGGAAGCGCGGGCAGAGGCGTCGACGTCGACGATGTCGAGGAGCGGGTCGAGGTCTTCGAATGCGGAGAATGACGGTGGGCGTTACGTTAACGGCGCGACGGGGGCGAAACGTATGAAGATTGAGTCGGGTTTGGGATTCAAGGCGTCGGCGTCGACGCAGCAAAGAAGCGTAGGGAAATCGTCCAACGCTGGCTCGCACGCGAGCGGCGGTAAAAAGTTGAGCCCGGCGACGATGAAATCCCCCAACGCGGCGAGGGACGCGACGACGCCGAGGCAACGTCCGACGAACAACCAACTTTTATATCGTATCAATTTTCATTGGGAACACTACGAGCACGCTATTCCGGCGATTGTTAAAAAGCAGTTGCCAAAGATGACAGAGGCGTGTCCATCGGTGACGAGCGCTTTTCTGCAGACGCTCCGCGCTTTGGATATGGCTGAAAGCCAACGTACGGATGGTGCTCGTAACATTCTGCAATTACTCAGCGTCAACACTCGCCGTACCAAGGTTGTGGCGCTGAACTCGGGTACGCACAGAGTGCCAGAAGAACTTAGGCGTCATCAGTTGTCCGACGCGGAAGGCAACGAGTACTCAACAAACCTCGACAGGAACAGGTATGGCAACGACGATAACTATTTGTGGACTGTCACTCGATTCAACCTACAAGCGCTCGAGCTTTGCCCACTGCTCGCCCAGGTGCAGATCATCGGTACCAAGGGCAACTGCGACGACGTTCTTCTCACCGCGGACAAGCTTGAATGCGGGTGCGGAAGCAACCGCAAGGGGTTGTCCAACCACTGGACGGTCCCAGCTTTCGTGCTACCGTCGCAGATGCCGACGGCGATTCCCAAGTCCACGCTTGCCGCGAAAGATCGAAGCCGGAAGAAGGCCCGTCAGTCGCTGTCGAGTGTACACGGAGAAATGACGCCCGAGCACACGTCGGACGACGACCAGCACGCCGGCATGGGTGTTCTCCTCGACGCCCTCACTTCGGTTGGTGGTATTCCCATGTCGCCGGTGAAGCCTTCGCGAATGACGACCAAGCCTCAAGCGCCAGTGATGTCCCCTTCTCGACCAATTCGAGGGATTCGTCAAGTCGAGCTCGATCTCGGGGCAATTAATGAGGACACGGCGCTCGCGCAGGAACAAATCGCGCAAGCAACTCGCGAGAGTATTGATCAGATTCCGGATGGTTCCCTACGAGACGAGCTTCACGGTGCCATCACAAGATCGTGCGAACTGCACATGACGGCTGCGGCGGCACAACTTTGTCAGCACAAGGCTGAGAGAGAGGCAGCGGAATACAAAGTGTTAGTCGGCCGACTCGAGCAACTGTTGAGCAACTCTGAGACGGCGATGCATCAGCTGCAAATTCAAATGGCAAAGATGAAGGGCGAGGGTACGTCGCACGGCACGGAAAACGATCGCGTCATTCAAGGGAGCGCGATTTTGGCGCATAAACTCATCGGGATGCAACAAAGTCTGTCGTCGCTGACGTCGCGTTTCGATTTGATGTGCGACCAATCAGCACCACGCTCGGTGATTGAAGAATTACTTCGCAGTGAAATGGCTGCTCATTTGGTGACCAACAAGGCTTTACTCCGCGCCGAGACGAGTCTCGCTGCTTATGCTGCCGCCGAGGCGACGTGTGACGAAGAGATTTGGCGAACTCAGTATGTGAAGACAGCTCAGCGTAATTTAGAAAAAGCAGCGTACGCTGCGAACGCTTCAATCGTCATGCCGACCGAGGCACCTATCGCGGAGATGGTACCACCGGCTCCAGTCGTCAAGGCGGCTCCTGCGCCCGCTTTCATGCACTCCGAAGGAAACGTCAAGTACGGCGCCACCGTGCAAACACCGAAGCGTCAAGGAACAGCACCGCGTGGAATCAAATCTATCGCCATTATGGCCGATGCCGTGGCGAGTGGGAACATCGACGCTTCTCATTTACCACCGGAAACTCCTCTGGGCGCGGTGAAGCCGATGCGTCACGCGTTCATCTCTCCGCCGTAAAGCTTTACATCATAGCCCGCGCTTGGCATTTTTGTATACCGAATAACACATGGTTTACTGTCGATGTCGATCCTCTCGCGATCTGCAACGCTTCTCGGACCTCGGATTGCATCGTTAAAGCCCACGTCTGTTGACGTCACGCGGCGATCGGCGACGATTTATAAATCAACAAGCCCAACGAGGCTCTCACACTCGCCGAGAGAATCACAGCCACTCATGTGCCTCGTTTAATGCCATGTGAAGCCCCCTCGTTCGTAGTCACTTCACTTCAACGCACGGACGCGCGTCGCGAAAGAAAACGAACTTTACATTTTCAATGTTCAACACGAAACTCAGCGCTCGGGCGTTCTTGCTCGTCATCGTCGCCTTGATTGCCGCTGTGGCACAACCAGCTGAGGCTGGGTGGAAGCACCACAAGGGGTGGAAGCACCACAAGAAGCACATGTGGAAACCGTGCTCGGACGGGTGGTGGGCGCGCGTGCGCGAAGGAAAGAAAGTCAGCGATGACAATCGAGCCGTTTTACGATGCCTCCTTCATAATTGTGGTCGAGAATTGAAGGACTGCGCGCACGATTCGACGTGCCGCATGACGACGCGCTGCCTTCGCGACTGCCGCGACGAAGGTCGAGAGTGCGCTCTCGATTGCCTCAAGAAGTACGATGGCTTCGAGTCCGACGAAGTTAAAGCACTCGGAAAATGTGGCATCTCGAACGAATGCATGCGTCAGTCTTGAATTGACGCTTTAAGCAGCCCAAAGCCGCCCTGATGATTACTTTTACTTTGTTTTACGACTCACGAAAACGCGGCGCCTCTTGATGATTTCAATTCAAGTTTTACTCTGTTTCAGCATCTACTCATATTACACTGTCCCTCGCTAATACTCACTTAGCCGTCCAATCGGTCGACTTGCGCCGCCTTGAACAACTCGGGCATGTGCGCGTTGGTGACGTTCATGCGCTCAAAGTTCACCGCGCGTTTCTTCTTCTTCTTTTCCACCTCAGGCGCTGGGCCCAAGTCGTACACTGGACGCGGTGTCGGTTCGATCCCCTCTCTGCGCAACGCCTTATCGAAGTCCACGTCGTACTCGGGGATCTCTATGTCGTGAAAGGATCCGACGAAATCTTCACTCAAGTCGACTTCGTACTCGGGCTGCTTTCTAAACAAAACCTTCTTCTTCGTCTCCGTGTTCGTCAACATGATCACCGCATCGTCTTCTTCCGCGAGTGCGATCGCATCATCCTTTGCCTTGACGTACGCATCGACGATTTCATCGATCGCTAATCCATCGGGCGTCGAATTCACCAGCTCCAACACGTCCTCCTTGCACAACACGTCGTGCTTCGCCCTGTACTCGAACAGCCCCTTCGCCGCGTCGTATCGAACCTTCTCGTGATTCTTCAGCGACTCGAACAGCGGTCCGACGTTGCAATCAAAGCCCAAGAAAACTCTCAAATCATCGTTCGACATCGGTCGTCGCTGCGCGAAGAGCGTATCGATCGCGTGTTTCTGCTTCGCCAGCAGATTCGTCGCCACCACCTTGACCGGCTCCACGGGTTTCGCCTCCGCCTCCATCGCCGCGATCGCCGCCGCCTCCGCGAGCTTCTGCGCCTCCGCCGCGGCTTTCATGCGCGCGTACTGCGCCTCCGATCGCGCGTCCAGCGCCGCGCGATCGCGCGCCGCCGCGGTCATGATCTTCGATGCCGCCTTTTGCCCAGAGCGGTACTTATTCAGCGTCTTCTCCAGCACCGACGCCTTGCGTTTGGACGACCCCGCCATGACGAGCGATCGCGATGCGTGCGCGCGCTGTCTCACTCGACTCGCCTTTCGAGCGCGCACCCGCACGCGTCGTTGAGTGGCGCATTCGCGACGCAGCGCTGCGGACGCAGCGCCGCTTCCGCAGACTTCGCCGCGCTTCGACGCGCGCGGCGACGCGCGCATGCGCGTCGACGCGCGCGAATGCGCGTCTCTGTGTATCGCGTCGTACTTCGCCGTCGTTCTTCTCGTCTCGGCGCGCTCGAGACGCGCGTTTTTGGGTAAATTCGGTCGTCGACACAGAATTTCGGGAAGCCTGCACCTCGGCGTGCTCACGTTATATTGCGCGCACGTCGTCGCGCATCGAAAGACGAACCTCGACGCGGCGACGATGGACGCGATGTTGTTCGTCAGTGGGCTCGTGCTGACGCTGACGGCGCATTGGGACTTTGCAAAGGCGCACGAGCACGCGGAGCGGCGACAGCTCGGCGTGCGGAGCGGCGTGCTGCACGCGAAGACGGCGGTGACGGGGGCGGAGATGCTCGAGCACGCGTTTTACCACGTGGTGAATGGATTTCAGATTGCGTACGTGCACTGCGTCGCTCAGCCGTGGTTCGTGAGAAGTTCGGCGGAGACGCGCGCGACGGCGTGCTTGCTGGCGACTTCGGCGTGGACGGCGCGCAGTCGTTTTCCGATCAATTCGTTCTCTAACAATTATCGGGACGGGATGCGAGATTTCGAGAGCTGCATGTATCGCGTGAAGAAGTGGCAGTATGTGCTGTATAAGACGGTGCTTTTGCACGGATTAAACGTCAGTCTGGCGATGCGTCCGGTGGATTTGATCAGCCTGTTTGAGTGGCGCGCGTTTTGGTTCTTGCTCAATGCGGCGTACGTGCTCGAATTCTTCCTGCAAACGCTCGTCAAACGTAAGTATTTGCGACAACGGACGATGCTGGTGCTCAATCAGGCGTTGATGTTGATCTCGACGTCGGCGGTGGTTCCCGTGTTGCGAACGGCGGTGGAACCGCACGCTGCGGCGATGATGTTCGTCTTGAATTTTCTCAATCGAAAGCGCGAAATGGAAAACGTCGTCGTCGGATTGGTAGCGGCTGCGATTTGGGCGGACTCTAGAAAGTAGGTACAGTAGACAAATAGAATCATAGAGATACTGCGTAGCGATTCTTTCATTTATTCATGCAATTACAACGCACGTCTATACGACTTGGTACGAGTCCACGAGCATCATCGTTCTACCGCCAAACGTCACGGGGGCGCCATCCGTCGTGCGAGAGATGCTCGCGACTTCGATATCGCAGAACGTCTTCGCGGAAGAAAAGTGGACGTCGATGGGGAAGAACGCTTCTGTGTCGGCCACAGGAATGACGAATTCCATGCTTCCGTTTCGATTGCTGTCGTCGATGAGCTCGATATTCCACTCCATGACGCCGTTGCGCGCGTCGAATCGGAATTCGCCGTCGCACGAGTTCACCGCGGGCGGGTCTCGGCACGGCGGGCACGGGATGGAAATGACGACGTTTTGTAAATCCATCGCATCCGACGCCTCGTATTCGATGCTCACCGCGGTTTCTCCGCCGTTGATCGTCGGCCAGCAGTTGATGCTGAGAGGCAGCGCAGATTCATCCTTAGTGGAGAATCGCCACTTCAACACGCCGAGCGCCGAGCCGCACGGAAACGGACGGTTGGGGTCCTTCAAGCCTAAAATTTTCTCGTTTGCGTGCAGAGCCTTGTCAATGTTCGGGTGCGTCTTGAACTGAAACCCAGCGTTCTCACCCGCCTTGGTCACGACACGAATGAGAGCGTCGTCTTCGTTGCGCACTTCGAGAAGCATGTTGCCTTGCAAATCCATTTGCTCCAATCCGCCGTTGCGGTTCAAGGTGACGTTGAGTTTTTCTTCCACAACCAGACTCACGCTCTCCGTCGGCGCCGCCGCAGGCGCCGCCGCAACGGGCATTTCAGGTCGAGAAGGTTCGATGCCGAAATCTGCGTCCACAGATTCGCCTTCGGCACGCAAACTCTCCAGGAACTGGTTCGTCTTCGGCTTGCCACCGAGTTGCATGCCCTTCTTCGGCCCGGCGAGAGACTTTTGGGGCATACCCGGGGAGCTCTGTTGACCGTATCCGCCCACGTCATCGCTGTACCTGGTTCTGAACCCGCCACTCGTCGGGTGGTCGTCACCGAACGAGCCACTTCCGCCGCCGCCGCGGCCGAGGTATCCAAACTCGTCGTTGCGTCCGTCGTCGAAGCTGCCGCTCGAGCCGTCGCCGAACCCGCCTTGCCCACCAAAACCACCTCCCTGCTGGCCACCGAAACCGCCACTTTGCCCACCAAAACCACCGCGCGCATCGAACGAATCTCGCGCCCCGAATCCGCGGCTCGGGCCGCCGTAACCTCCGCTTCGTTGCATCGCTGATTGCTGCATCTCGTGCTTGACCTTGTCGATCTCCGTAGCCTTGCGACGCATGACATCCTTCGTGTCGTTGATCTTACTCTGGATCATCATCTTGTGCAGCTTTTCTTCGTGCGAGTTCATCTCTGTGAAAGTCTTCACCTGCGCCATCGTTACGTTTTCCTTGTACCCGAGCGAGATGATCTCGTCAAACGCGAAGATCAAATCGAACGCCGCGAACGACACACCCTCTTCATCCACCTGCCCTTGCGTGTACTCCGGCAGCGTCTTCGCCAGCAACCGCAACACGTCCAAATCCTCTAAGATATTACTGCCCTTCGTCGTCACCAGCAGCAAGTACATCGTCCCGCACTCGAGCGGCTGATACACGTACCGCACGTTTTCCGTCTCCACGTACGTGTGTTGCTTCCCGCTTCCGACGAGTTTCGGAAACGCCGCGAGCAACCCTTCGACGCGCACGCGCGTCATCTGCACGTACTGCCTCGACACCAGCGCTACATCATCATCGCACGCGCGTCACCACCGTCAGTCTTCCGTCACCGAGCTTCTTTCGCTTTGATCTCGACCGTTCCGCCCTCGTCTCGAAATCCCACCCTCGCGCGCGTCGCGACCGCATCCGCGCCTCCCCGCGCGTCCCGTTCGACGCATCGTTATCTTCTCCACGCACCTTTACCGCCCTTGGTGACGATCGCCGCCGACAGCACCACCTACACCGCGATTTCGCGCGTCGATCGCGTCGTCGTCAGTCCGCGCGCGTCTTCGAGTCGATGCGTTCGCGTCTCGCGCGGCGCTTCGCGACGTCGCGCGTCGTCCGCGGCGCGCGGTCGCACCATGATGGGATTTTTTTCTTCGCGCGCGCGCGCCCTCGAGCGTCCCGCGCGTCGCGAGGCGCGCTCTGCGGCCACCAAAGCGCGCGCGAATGCGCCTCGTTTTCTCACTGGCACCGCACGCGGGTGTGCGTCCCGCGTCGACCGCGCGCGCGCCCGCGCACACCGCGACGCGCGCGGCGCGACGCGCGCACCGCGACCGCGCGAGCGACGCGAACGCGTCTTTGCCCGTCGAACCGGACGCGCGCGAGCGCGCGCGCGCGCGAGCGCGAGCGACAGGCGCGAAAGATGCCGCGGGTAGGGACGGCCACGTCGGCGACGACGACGACGCTTCGAACGGCGACGCGCGGCGGGAGGCGCGACGCGCGAGGGCGCGGAACGGACGCCGATGGAGTGACGCCGGGGACGCGCGCGCGACGGGAGTCGTGGCGCGCGAGGATGGGGACGAGGGCGCCGCGGGCGATCGCGCAGAGGGACGACGCGGAAGCCGCCGCGGAGGGGGGCGCGAACGCGGACGCGGACGCGGACGCGTCGGACCGGAATTGGGAAGACGCGATCGAGTTAGCGCGCGAGGAGAGCGATGCGAGCGGCGGGACGTCGAGCGGGCGGGCGGCGGAGGACGGGTCGAATAAGATGGCGAAGAAGTGGACGGGGGTGGACGTCGGCGGCGCGTTGGCGACGTTTACGAAGCGGAAGAAGAAGGAGGAAAGTTCGTCGAAAATCAAGGTCACGGACGCGGACAAGGTGATGAGAGAATGGGGCGATAGTATGTCGTGGGATAGCTCGCGTTTGGACGGCACGGCGCTGGATGGGATGAAGGCGAGAACGCCGGATTTATTCGACGCCATTCTAGGACAGACGGCGATCGATGTGGACGAGCTCGAGACGCTGGAGCGCCAACGTCGCGCGAAACGGATCGCAAAAGAGCTCGAGCGAAGGCGCAAGAAGCGAGAGCGCGTACTAGAGCAAGAAAAACGCAAAGCTCTTCAGCAAGCGCGAGTCGAGGCGAAGAAGAAGGGAAGCGCGTTTTTCTCCGGCGAATGGGAAGACGAATTCGACGAAGGGGGCGATGCGGAGCAACAGGAAGAGACGAACTTTAGTCAATCGTTCGCGGAAGCCGTCAAAGAATTTGCGCAATCCGAAGCCGCGAAGTGGATGTTCAATTTCTTTGTCATTCCGAGCTTGATCTCCAAAGTTGTCACGTTCACCATCATCGATCCCATCGTGAGCCAAGAACTGAAATTAGCGGGCGAGGACAGGACCACGATAGAGCTGCGCGACGATCAAGAGGCGGAGATTCTCGGTAAGCTTACCCGTTACCAACAACGCATGGAGTTTGACATCCTTATGGGTCGTGAGGCACCGCTCACGTCGATTCAAAAGGAGGAAAAGATTCGACACGAGGCGCAACGTCTGGAGGATGAGGAAATCAATCACTTCATCCAAGTCGGAGGCAACCGGTACGGAGACTTGGTTTTTATCTCTGCTTTCTTGATCATGGTTGTCGTATACTCTGATCAAGCCAAAGTCGTCGTCACTGGGACGAAGAACGCATTCTTTAGCCTCGAGCCCGCGCAACAAGCTTTCATTTTATTGCTCTCCTCGGACGTCCTCGTCGGCTATCACTCCGCCGACGCGTGGCAAACGCTTTTGCGTAGCATTGGCGGTCACTACGGCGTGAAGGAACAAGAAGAACTCATTTCGCTCTTCGTTGCCTTCGTGCCGGTCTCCGTGGACGTATTATTTAAATTCTGGGTGTTCAAATATCTTCGTCGTCTCGCGCCGTCGACCCAGGTGATTTTGGAAGACATCGACAGGCACTAGACACCTCCCTCGTGTGATATCACAGCTACATAGACAACAACGACGAGCACCGTGACTCCGAGACGTCTAACACGAACGGTTTCACGAATCGTTTCAGTAAGACAGTAAGACTACAACGCGCTATCACGGGTATCGCGGCAAGACGTCCAGCGCCACGGATTTCACGGATTCAAACTTCTCAAACGTGCACACACGCTCGAGCGTCTCCAACCCGTCGCGGCCGCCCTTGCGTCGACGAAATACCTGCCACGGCTCCGGGTACACGCGAAACAGCACGGCGGGATTGGATCCCTTGAAATTATAGATTACGTACGCGCCTTCAAATTTTCGACAAAACGATCGCAACGGTCCCATCTCCCCGGCGTTCCAAAACGGCGGATAATAATTCGACCGCGTGCGTTCCAACTCACCGTTACACACCACGAGCGACTTTCCCGTTCCTCGCACGCACCCTTCGTACAAATCTCGCGTATTCGCCAACTCTGAAATATTTGCGCTCGGATACGCGACGACGTACGCCGTCTCGTCTCCTCTCATCCGCTCTGAAATATTCTTCTTCCCACCGAATATCTTATCGAATCCACTCACCGACATGAAACTAGGATCATCCACGTAATCTAGCGTTCCTTTCCAATCCGCGAACCACCCGCGCGTGTCGCTCTGTTCCGGCGCTCGAATCCCGTCCGGCGCCGCGTTCGCCCCCGTCGTCGCCAACCGCATCTCCGTGGGATCCGGAAACAGCACGCGCGTCGTGCTCGCCGTCCCGTTCGCCACGAACGCATCGCATATCCCTCTCAGCCGCTCGGTGGTGAGATTACACTCGACGTTTCCCTCTAAATCCCCGCTCGCGAGTTCCAATCCACCGGGTGGAAACTGAAGCTCGACGAGCTCGACGCCATCTTTCGCGCATCGTTTCACGCTCTCGCGCGCCTGTCGCTCGAGCTCGGCGTAGTCGCGCGGGAACGGCGTCAGGCGTGTCGTCGCCGCGCGACGGCGGAGTCGCGCGCCGCGCTCGCGAGACGCGACGCGGAAACGCGCGCCGCGCGCGAGCTCGACCGCCGCGAAGCGCGTCATTGTGACGACACTTCGCCGCGCGACGCGCGCGGGACGGCGCGTCCGCGCGCGAGGACGACGACGACGATGTCGCGCGCGCTCGCCGTCGCGCCGAGCGCGACGGCGCGCCGCGAACGCGACGACGCGCGCGCGCGCGCGATGCGGATAAGGCGGTCCCGACGCGCGACGACGACGACGACGACGGCGCGCGCGGTCGTGCGCGGAGACAGCGGCGTGTCGCCCGACGACGTCGACGCGAACGGCGGCGCGGCGCCGGACGCGACGATCGTGGCGCGGCTGCGGGAAGAGCTGCGGGACGCGCACAACGAAAACGCGCACCTGCGCGAGGAGTTGACGGCGCTCGAGGAGGGGTGGGCGTCGAGGTCGGGCGATGCGAGCGCGGTGACGGAAATGGAGGACGCACACGCGCATGAGATGATTGCGATGCGCGCGGCGTTCGAGCGTGAGTTGGAGACGGCGAAGGAGGCTGGAATCGATCGCGAGCGGGACACGGCGCAGGCGGTGACGGACGCGATGCAACACATGCTCGAGGAGAGTGAGGCGAAGAATAGAGAGCTTGAAGAGGAATTACAGCGCGCGACGGAGAAGGAGGAGGCGCGACTTGAGGCGTTAGAAAGCGAAATGCGTGAGCGATTGCGCGCAGCTGAACGCATAGGAGCTCTGAGCGCGAGCGGATCGGGCGATTCGGCTCGCGCCGCCGCCGAACGCCGAGCCACTTTACTCGAGCTCACGCTGGAGGAATTCGAAAAGGAGACGATTGAGGCGATGAGCGACATAGAGTCACGCTTGAGTCTTGCAGTCGATGCCGTGGACCAATCGAACGTAGCGCTCGAGGAGGCGCGAGCCGAAGCGAACGAGCTCGGACGCGTCAGGGCGGGACTTGAGGGTGCGCTCGCGGAGAAGGAGCAAAAGATGGCCGAACAACTTCGCGAGGTGGAAGAGAAGTTGACGCACGCGCAATCCGCGCACAGCATAGAAGTCAATCGAGGTGTAGAACTTCTCGAGCGCATCGCATCGCTAGAGTCGGCTCGCGATGAGTTGGAGAGCCGTCTCTCCGACGAAGCCCAACGGCGAAAGTCTGAGCGCCAAGAGTACGAGCAAAATGCGACGGCTTCGACCGCGCAAATCGAGCGTCTCGAAGCCTCATATCGTGAAGCACAGTCAACGCTCGATTCCAGTGAAAGCGTCGTGCAGACGTTGCGGGACGATCTCGAGCGAGCGCGCGATGAGGCGCGAACCGCCGCCGCCGCCGTCGAAGAGTTGGAATCCCGAGTCGACGAACTCGCAGAAGCGGTGCGAAGCGCGGAGTTAGCGGGGGACGAAGCGCTTCGCTCGGCGATCGAATCGCACTCACAAGAACGCGTCGCTTTGGAGGCTAAAATCTCCGCGCTCGAAGGCGTCGTCGAGGAAACGCTGTTAAACTCCGTCGGCGCATCCATCGAGGACGTGGAAGCGATGAAGGCGGACTTTGAAGCCACCTTATCCAAACAAGAAGCAAAGATTCAAAACCTTGAAAAATTGGCCGCAATCGGGCGCGAAATGATGGCCGTCAAAGACACCATCGTCGCCGAGTGCGCGGCGCTGCAAAACGAAATCGTCGAGTGCGAGGCGCAAAAAGACGCCCTCTCCCTCGAAAACGCCAAGCTCCTCGGGCGCCTCGCCGCGCTCGAACAAGATTAATATGTATTACCTTCATCATAGCACCCGCGCTGCGGTCTCACGCCGTCCGTTTCACGACGTCCGGTACGATTACGCGTCGCGCGTCGACGAACCGACGCCCCGCGGCGTCCGCGCGCCCGTCCCCACTCCGCCGCGATCATGCGCGGCGCCGATCCTCCCGCGATCCTCATCTCCGGCGTGTCCGGCGGCGTCGCGCACGCCCTCGCCGCGGTTCTCGCCCGCGCGCCGACGCATCCGACGCTCATCGTGCACGACGCGCGTCGACATCGCCGCGTCTCGCTCGAAGATTACGAAGCCGCGGGCGGCGCGCTGACGCTCGGCGACGTCGGACGCGACGCCGTCGACGCGTGCGTTGATACCATCAACCGTCAGTGCGGTCGAGCGGTCGCGCGCGCGTCGACGCGCGAGGGCGAAGCGCTGGACGCGGAGAAGATTCGAGCGACGGGGGCGCGCGTCGCGGTGCGGTGCGGCCCGGGGGCGCTGAGCGAGGCGTGCGCGATGGCGGAGGCGTGCAAAAGAACGCGCGACGACGAAGATGGACTCGGGAGTGGCGCGTGCGCGTTCGCGTACGCGCGCGCGAAGGCGACGACGGGGTGCGTGTTCGTGGACGACGGCGGCGCGGGATCGAAGACGCTGTACGAGGCGCTGCGACCGAGCGCCACGGCGAGATTAGCGGAGACGCTGTCGGCGTCGAGCGCGGGCGTGGACGCGGACGCGAAGGCGCGAGATGAACTGCAGGCGGGATTGCACTGGGAGTTTTTGCGCGCGCATCCCGAGACGCGGCCGTTGTTGGGGATCACGGGCGCGGACGCGAGGAAAGGATTACCGGGAAACGGCGACGACGACGAGGCGCCGGAGACGGCGTCTATGTGTGGCGTCGTCGCCGCGGTCGTGGCGAGTAAGATATTGAGTTATTTGGACGCGAGTGAAGCCGTCGCAGTGGCGCGCGAGTGCGATCAGTGGACGCACGTGGAGGCGTTGGCGTTGTACAAGCCCGATCGCCCGGACTCGGCGCCCGTGCCAAACGCGTCCGAATACGAGGTTCTTCCGAGCGGGGACGATATGGATGCCGACGACGCGCAAGACGGTGATGAAGATCGCGAGGGTTTCGATACGCACGCGAGACTTTTCGGCTACGACGCGTTGGCTAAGCTGAGAGAGATGTACGTCCTTGTGTGCGGCACGGATTCGCTCGCCAACGACGCGTGCGTCTGCGCGCTTGCCGCCGTCGGCGTCGGTAACGTCGACGTATACGGGGCGAGTGGATCAAAAGTATTTGTTCGGCACGATTGCGAAGTGGACGATTTGTGCGATTTAGACGATTTAGAAACGTACAAATACCACGTCGTGGTTCGCACGAGCGCGTGCGCCACCGCCGACGAAGTCGTCGCCATCGCGAGAGAGGCAAAATCGCCGGTGATTGAAATTACGAGTACGAGCGTGGGGTCGTGTGTTGTGGATGTTAGTTTAGGCACGGACTCGTCCTTCACGCGTGCGTCGTTCTCGGGATGGATGGATGCGCCGACGGCATGCGTCGCCGCACACATCGCCGCGATGGAAGTAGTGCGGATAGCGCAAGACCGAAGACGCGCGACGACGATAGTGTTCGACGGGAAAGGGATATTTACCAAGGCAAGGATGTAAACCGTTGTCATACATGTGTAATAGGCGAATTACTTTTTCTTGTTCCCTTTCTTCTTGTTCGACTTTTTGGCCGATCGTGCCTCCTTCTTCTCTTTCGATGGCGAAAAGACGTCCTTGAAACTCGCAAGTCCACGCTGTAACGGCGAAGCCGCGAGCTTTTGCTGCTTTTTCGCATGGCAGAGCGCGCATCGACCGTCGCATCCATCGGCGATGGGGATGATACCACACTTGGCGCACATGCCATCCTTCGCAGCGCCTTTCGGCGGCGGCGACGTGTCGCCAAAGTTCAAGCTTCGTTGCGGCGTAATCTCACCGATGTTAACATCATCGGATATATTCTTAGACGTCGTCACCGGTGACGGAGGCGAGATGGGCCAAGCGTCCGGTGAGTTCACGTCAGGCGGAGTGATATCGTCGTCTTCGTCGCCCTGAAGATCTCTGAGCTTGACTTGAAGCTCATCCAACTCCGCTATCGCTTTCGAAATCCCCATCGGCGTCTTGCACTCCTCCACACGAGCCATCAGGACGGCCATTCTATGGCTGACATCCTGCATATCACCACTCGCCATACTAGATCCCTGACGTTCGGACAATGGGGTGCTCAACTTTTCCATCATGCGCTCGATTTCGGCGTCACGCTCGAATTCGCCCTCGTGCTCGTTCGACGTCACCATATTCAATGTTTCGAGCATTTCTTTCAACTCGGCTTGTAACTCAATCTCCTGAGCGCGTAGTGCGACGACTTGTTCCCGCAATTCTTCTACCTCGATCCCAAGTTGCACATTTTGACTCTCAGAGTGTCGAAAATTGACCTCTGCATCTTGCAAAGCGTGCGTCGACGCCGCCAACTCTTGGTTTTTCGCGTCTAATTCATCGGTCAACTGCACGTTTCGCGCACGCGCCGTCTCCAGTTTTGCTTCTGCTGCCTTAGCATCCTCGAGCTCGTGCTCAAGCCTAGACTTTTCCTTCACCAACTCCCCATTCTTCTCCGTCAATTCTCGCACGCGTCCCCTCGTCGTCTCCAAATTTTTCGACGCGTCGTTGGCCCGTTCTTTCCATCTCTTGTTCTCCTCCGACAGTTTCCCCTCCTCGCTTACCTGCGCCTTGAGCGCATCGATTTCTTTGCGCATTTTATCGATCCTGCCATTCGCCACAGTCAACGAGAACCGAAGTTTCGTCGTCTGTTCCTTTTCCGCCCTCACCTTTGACGCCGTCTCCTCCCGCTGTTCCTCCATTTCTTTCATCGTCGCCTCCAACGCCGCGTTTCGCGCCTCGCTTTCGCGCAGTCGTTCAAGCGCGTCTTCGTGATCGGCGTGCATGAGCGCCAGCTCGCATTCGGCGTCGATACGCGCGCGATGGACGCTTTGAAGCTGTGACTCATTCTCGACCGTTGTCTTTTGAAGCTGCGATTTCGTCGCGGATTTCTGGCGGAAGAACGCCGCGGCGGCACCGCCGGCGAGCACGATCGACGCCATCGCGTGTTCTTGTTGATGACCGCGCGCGCGTTGACGTTGGCGACGGGGCGAGGCCCGTACTGAAGACGGTTGATTACTGTACAACTGATCTTTGTTGAAAGTTCAAAAGGCCGGCGACGCGCGAAGAATTTCTCGATAAAGCAAAATACGAGGCTCGTGCGCGGCGCTCGCGCTCTGCTCGGGCGTCTCTTCGCTCTCGATGGAAAAGAGAGCCTTTTCGTACGCGCGTCGAGCGCTGACGTTGTCGCGCTCGACGTGAATGTAGACGACTGCGGCGCGCGTGCGAGACGCGAGATATTCGTAGGAGACGCGCAGCATGGCTTCCGCGACGCCGCGACCGCGGAATTCGGGAGCGACACAGACGTTGAAGACGTACGCTCGTGGAGGGTCAACGACGGCGAGCGGGTCAAAGCCGTATTGATCGTTGGCGGCGTCGGCGGACGCGTCGGCGAACGGTCGTCGACCGACGAGTATTTCCCCGGGCAATTTCGCCCCCAGATGCACGTCAAGCGTACCCACGACGGCGAGATGCGATTCCGCAACGCTAGTGTCTGCGTTTGCATCGGCACCTTCGTGCACAATACTCCAGCGACGCAAAGCCTCTGCGTCTGCTGGCGTCTCGCCCGTCGTCGAACTCTCTTCGAATCCCGCTCGTCGACCGGAGGCGTCCGTTCTCGCCAACGCTGCGAACGTACGCAGCGAGCGCACGCCAGCCTGACGCATCATCGGTTCTCGCAACGTCTCGCTCGCGATTCGATCCTCCCACCATCGTAACCGCGCTCTGAGGTACGCCGCCGAATCGTCGTCCTCGTCGTACGAAAAATCGTACGTAAAAGTCTCCTCGCGCTCAAACTCATAAAAACACCTCGTTCGAAGCGCCGCACACGCGCGCCCGAGCGCGCGCGCGTGACGTCCATCGCAATACGTCTCACCATCCACGCACTCGTACGTCACCGCGTCGTCGCGATTCGCCGCGCGGCGCGCTTTCGCGTTTCGGCGTCGTCTCGACGCTCGAGCGCTTCCACCACCGCGCCATCCCGACGCGCGTCGCGCGCGCGCCATCGCGCGTCGCGCCTCCATCACCGTTCTCTTTCCGGCGCGCGCGTTTCAATATCCCTTATTCCCGCGCAATCGCGCGCGCATGTCGAGTTGTCCCTTTCGACAGGCAAAGTAATTCGAACGCTTCACCTCGCACTCGCTCGGCGCGTGCTCTGTCCACGTCGGCGACGCGCACTGCTTCAGCGTGTGTCCGTGCTTTTTGACGCACGCCGACGACTCGACGCAATCGAGGAACTCGGCGAGCATGCCAGAGCAGCTCTTCGACATTCGGCGTCGCGCTGTGTTGTCCCGAAGCGCGATGTCCCGAAGCGTTTTCAGCGACGACGACGACGACGACGACGCGCGCGCGGACGCGTCTGGCGATCGCGCGCGATGGTTGGCGACGACATCGATCGGCGCGGCGCGCGCGGAGGCGTCGTGGGCGTCGTTGACGCGGTTGGATTTGCGAGCGAACGGTTTAACGACGCTCAAGGGCGTCGAGAGTTGCGAGCGATTGCGCGCGATAGACGTGTCGGAGAATCGGTTGACGACGCTGGACGAATTACGGGCGTGTGGGTCGACGCTGCGAGTGGTCGTCGCGGATGGGAACGCGATCTCGAGCGTGAAGGGGCTGGGGAGGGCGATGACGCGGCTGCGGACGCTTTCGCTCAAGTCGAACGCGTTCGCGGACGCGCGCGTGGATGGATTTCCCGCGCTGCGCATGCTGGATCTGTCGGATAATTGCTTGATGGCAATGGTGGATTGCTCGTCGTGCGTCGGGTTGCGAGTGGTGGTTTATAGGGAGAATGCGATCGCGTCGTTGGAGGGGATCGAGCGGTTGACGCCGGCCACGATTACGGATTTGGACGTCGGCGGCAACGACTTCGCCGACGTGCAAGAGCTTCGATTTTTGAGGTACTTTCCTCGGTTAGCGAATTTGAGATTTAGGGGTAATCCAATCGATGCGCGCGCGCATCATTATGGATACGACGCGCGGGCGGTAGCGAAATTTTGCGCGCCTTCGTTGCGGACGTGCGACGGCGCCGCGGCGCTCGGCTCGTCGTGGGCTCTCGCCGCGAGCCGGTTGTTTCGAAACGACGCGGGCGAGTTGAGCGAACCTTTGCTGTCGATGCTGAAAGAACAAGCGCCGCCGTGGGTCCTTGGGGAGTATTTGCATAGCGTTTGCGCACCAACGGATTCTATGCTTGGTGGCGGATTCGACGCTCGGCGGCGCTCCTCTGCGGGCGACGAGCAAAGCTGCTCGATGTTTTCGGTATCTTCGTTCGTTCCAGTCAACGCGCGTCGCGAAAACGGTGATGACACGACCAGTAGTTTAGATAGCGAAGACGACGTTGACGCGTCGTTCATGGTCGAAGGCGCGCGACTGTATCCAGAGGACCCGCCGCTCGATCGCACCGAGCATTGGTTATCGCGCGACGTGAGTTCAGAAAGCGATGGCGACGACGGCGACGACATCGGCAGACCCTCGCCCAGTGGTCGCGTTCGATCCACGAATTATGATATTTCCATGGACGCGCTGCGCATGATTTCACCGATTCGATCGGCAACGAAATCGCGTCCCACTCGAGACGCCGTGAGCGACGACGCCGACGACGCAAACGCCGGCGCGTCCTCCGCCGACGAAGACGATGATTTCCATTCGCCAAGAGAAGTATTTGGGTCGACATCCAAATCGAAAACGCCGGAGACGACATCGTCGCGAAAGCCATCGCATTGGTCAAACGTGCGGCTCGTGCGCGCGGCCACTCGCCACGACGAGCAAAGCCACCGCGGTATCGACGACTCCTTTGACAATTCTCCAGATTTGCGTCCGCCGCCGTCGACGGTGAATCGAAGGAGTTTCGCGTTCACGGACGACAGTGAGTCTATTCTTGTCGATGACGGCGATGACGACGAGTTCGGATCGTTGCAAGACGACGATGAAGCCTCGCTTCGATCGTTCATCCTCACCGGCGACGAAGACTCGAGCGGGATTTCCGCCTCGGCGTCGCGATCCGCCAGCGCGTCGAACTTACGCGCCGAGTTGAAATCCATGGTGAACGACTTAGCGCTCGCACAGGATGGTTTAGGCACGCCGCAGCGTCTGCTTAAAGCTCAATCCAAAATCGAACAGATGTTGGCGAGGGTCAAGCGCGATCGCGTTCGCGCCGGCGAGTTTTCCCAATCCGCGTCGTAGCCTCGTCAGCACAACGCGACTCTGGATGGCATCCACCGACACGAAGGCGATGAAAGAAACACCTCTCAGCGTGCTTAGCCGCACCAACTTGGCAAAGTATCTCACTGAGAGACATGCACTCGCGGGAAAGACGTGCGGTGACCAACCTGAATCGCTTCGCGGCAAATGTACGCTGGTTTTGTCTAGCGACTCTTCGTTTCAGGAAGCGTTGAGCAGTATGAACCGGTTCCGCGTCTCTTCGATGCCGTTAGTACGGTACAAGTCTGGTGCGAGTCGAGATGTCGGTGCATACGACGCGCTGTGCTTTCTATCGAACGGTGATCTCGTGACGACGCTGATCGAGGCGTGCGACAAAGCCGAATTGAACGCGCGGGACGACGACGTTCTCGGTCTCATGGGACGAATGGCGACGATCGGACTCGAGATCGAAAGTCTGCCGCTGAAGCAAGCGAGAACGAAGTGGGATGGGACTGTGATATGGAAGAGCGCTACGGCGACACAATCTCTGGCCGAGTGTTTGGAGCGATGCCTGTATATCTCGCCGAGCGAAAAGCCGGGTGATGTTCGTTTGCGCGCGCTTCCGCATCGCTTCGCCGTCATGAATTCAGACAACGCGATTGAACACATCGTTTCGCAATCGGACATCGTGATGTACTTGCACACCAATCGCGACATTCTCACGCCACTGTTTACTGAAGCCACCGTGAATGAGCTTGGGTTGGCGAGCACGCCGGGGATCGCCTTCGTCGGCGCGTCGACACCGACGATCGAGGCGTTTCGCGAAATGGAGCGTCACCGCGTCGGGGCGGTGCCAATCGTAGACGAAGCCACGCGGACGCTGATTGGGACATTGAGTGAGTCTGATTTGACGCATTTACGAGGAGGCGCTTCGTTTGCCGCGTTGGCTCTACCCGTCGCGGAGTTCCTTCTGCACGCGCACAAACTGTCGGTGTCCACGCCCGCGCAACAATCGGGTGGGCTGTACAACCCAAACACCAGCGCGTTTGCCGCCGCGTTGATGCGGCATCGCGAGAGATTGGTGGTCTCGTGCAGGCCATCGGATACACTCACGGACGTTTTGACGAAAATGGACGTGAACGCGGTGCATAGAGTGTGGGTCGTCGACGACGCCGGCGTGCCGACAGGCGTCATCGCGCTCGCGGACGTCCTTGCAGTCATTGCGCAAATGGGAATGTCCACCGAAGAGGTTGCAAAGCAGCGCGACAAAATGGTGGTCGCGTGATGAGCGCGGGAACACGCGTGAGCAAGACTTTGAATGATTTGATACGAAGGAAAACGCTGTAACAACATGTCTTTGGCACAATCGAGAACGGCGACGACATCGAGGCGAAGCGCGTGCTCGCGGACACTTTCACGCACGCGCGCGAATCTCGGCGCACGCATGCGAAGAAATAACATGAATCGTACTCTAAAATTCGTGTTGGCCGTGGCGTGCGCGTGTGCGCTCGTTATTGCGACGACGACGATTTATATTCCTCGCGGCGCTTCCGCGGTTGGCGACACCGTCGCCTCGGGGACAGCCGCTTCATCGAGGAAACTCTTGACCGCCCCTGTCGGTCCCGCAGGAGTGATTCTTAACGCTATCATTCAGCCAACGACCTTCTTACGCGTCGCACTGCTCATTCTTCGCAACTCGGTGAACAATAACGGTGGAATGGTGGAGGAATTTCTGCAAATGATCTTGACGACTGATCTGGGTTTCACCAAATTCACCAACGTGTTCGCGAGCTTCGCGTCGGGGGTGATTCAGGATTTCAGCTCTGGTGTCACCACGGACACCGTACTCGCGCAAGAGTGGGTCATCGATGGATCTTCGACGCTCGATAACACCGTGTTCAGCGAATTCTTTGCGGGCGGCGCGTTCGGCGGTGAGTATGCGATGCGACGATGCGATTTCGACGACTGACGGTGTGTGCGAACTAGTCGAACAATTCTATGGATTTGGCTTCGAGGTCAGTGGATTAGCCGCGATGGCGATCCAACAGGCATTACAACCCAAGGACACTGAATACGAGTACGAGTACGAGTATGCGGCGGAATCCATCGAAGGCGCGCCCAATAGACGCCGACGGCGATTATTAAGCGCTTCTGAAGCCAGGGCGCGAAAACTCCCGGAAGGTGCGGAGGTCATAACGCAAGTTCAACATCCAGTCGACTTGCGCGCTGCGGCAAAACGCGCACTTCAGCGAAGAAACGGTACGTCGACGGAATCGATCGAAAGACGTCATCTATCTGAAATCGTGGACGTCACGTACGACGACGTTGAGCTTTTCACGACGAATTGGTTCGAGTCTTTTCCCGCGACGCTACCACTCGCTATTCGCGACCGATTCATCGCTTTACTCGAAGAATACGTCGTCGATCCCCAAATTCGTATCAGTTTGGACATCACGGTGGCTTTGGTCGGCGTCGCGACGCCAGGCGTCGGGATCACGACCTACGAAGCGGCGGCGGAGAACACGATTTCAAACCAAATCGTATTTCACGGCTACGACGCCGCTATCGATTTCGCATCGGCAATCGATCCCGCGGTGGCCATCGCCGGAAGTATTTCAAAAGGCATCGCCGTGGCCAACGCCATCGACGACGCGACGAAAATCATCGATGCGGTCACGAGCATCGTGAACGAAGTCAATTCCATCGTCGAGAGTGATATCGCGTCTCGCGAGGCCGATGCCAACGGCGAGGTTTCCGCGCAGGGTGGTGGAGACGACGCCAACATGACGTTAACCGAGCGCGTCAAGCGATGGATCCGTCCGTTGTCGAACGACACCGCTGTCGAAGGTCCTCGAGGCGTGGACACCGCTCGAGCGACGCATTTCACAAGCCTCGGCAAGAACACGTCCACAGACGGGGCGGCAGACTACGACGAATACGCAGACGCCGGCGGTGAGGCGCGAGCGAGCGACTACGTGGACTACGACTACGAACCTCTGGGCGCGGTGAGCGGAACGTACGCAGTCGCCGTTTCGCTCATTTTCCTCGAGCAGATCGCACTCAACGGCGGGTCGATCACTGTAATTTAAAATGAATATGCAGGTAATAATTCATTAAAGCGCCTTAACTTCGGCTAAGCGATCGCGTAATCGATCGATCTTGCCGCTCGTGGGAAGTCCGCGCTCTTGTAAGAGCTTGCGCACCGTGGGCGCGTCCATCGAATCGATTTGCGCGCGAGTGAATTCCGACTTGGCGTTCGCCACGGCTTTCTCTCTCTTGTTTACTTCGGCGACTTTTTCGTTGAACGCGTCGTCCATTTCCTTACGGAGCGCCACCGTACGAGCGACTTTGGTCTCTTCGATTGACGCCAAACCGCGCGCCTTGGTCAGCGCCTTGGTGTTGGCGTCGCACACAGCTTCGGATCGCGCGAGCTCGCGCTGCGACGACGCCGTGTCGACGACGGTGGCAACAACGACGGTGATATCGTCCATCTTCCCGCCCAAGTTGCCACCGCCGAGCATTTGCTGAAATCCCCCAAACAATCCCACGGCTTTCGGCGCACCGCCCTTGTCGGTTTCGCTCTTCGCCATTTCGCGCGCGTACGGCGAGTCGTACTTTTTATCCTCCGCGTGCTTTCTCGCCACCTTCACTAGCGCCTTCGCCGCCGATTCCGCCGCCGACGCCGCGTCCCCGGCGCTCGCGTACGCCGCGTTTACCACGCTCGCGATTTCCTCGTCGAACACGTTATCAAACAACCCGTCGCTCCCCGCCACGACCACGTCCCCAGCCTCGACGTCGAAACTGTACACATCCGCGTCTCTCGCGCTGTCGCAATCCTTCGCCAGCGCCTCGTACGCCAACTGATACGGGCAATTAAAATAATGCTGCCCCGCCGTCGACCCGTACGTCACCCCCCCGCGTCGCACCACTCGGAAC
>VMHT01118061.1_pt1 | contig 46991 bp, 44 predicted proteins | sample 4693611 | NCBI WGS metagenome assembly VMHT01 (sample SAMN12280063, study PRJNA550983) | marine metagenome | isolation source: seawater sampled from same location over 5 years 0.02-0.2 micron viral filtrate | place: USA: collected off the coast of southern California halfway between the port... ... | reverse complement strand
TTGAATAATCCTCGAGTTGCAAACGCAGTATTAATTCACTTAACCGAAGCATATCCTGAGTTATCAGATTTAATTCTTGAACTTCGAAACAGTCTAACTGGTTGAATACAAGGGGTCCCCTTGTGTGTGTATACGCACATATGGGTACCCTTCCAACAGCTGGGTATTGCAAGGGGCGCCCATGCAATGAAAAGCGGAATCTGATTTCTATGAATTGGATATTTTACGCTAAGTTGGTTAACAGAATGAAGCAGGAGTCTGTTCGCTTACTCTTGCACCCCATTCATCTTCATTGATGGGTTCGGGTGATAGCGAAAGGCACTCATCATCAGTGACAGCTTTCAGCCACAACCAATCTCCTTCAACAGAATAATTGAATTCATTATCTTCATTGATCTCAATTGAAGTCGTGATGACACCGTTGTTCGTGCTCCAGGTGCCAGAATCTCCTTCTTCGGTGATCAAAGTTCCATCTTCACTTATATTAGCAACCATGTCTTCCTGATAATACCACTCCCCTAGCGGTGGAACAACATCTCCATGAGCTATTCCATCAACTTCTACAAGATCGGCACTGCGATCTCCACCCAGGCATCCAGTGAGTGAGCATAACAAGATCAACGAGACAAGTGAAATTTCCATTTTCATCAAGTCATTCACCCCCGATTAAATGGTTAGAAGGAATATGGCCGTAGTCATTTTCAATTGCATCACCTTTAACATTAAACAAAAAAAGAAGCAAAACGGCTCCTAGAATTGGAATAAGTACAATCAATAACACCCATCCGGATTTTCCAATATCATGCAGCCGTCGGATAGATACTGACAGAAGCGGAGGGAATGAACCAAGTAGAACGATGGAGAGTAAGATAATCAAAAATGGCCCAATGGCATCAAAGACCATACCCACAACCCCGAAGTGCCCACCATACATTGCAGCCAAATATGCACCTTCAATTGATATGGCTGTTAGAACGAAACTTAGAAAGAAATACCAAAATTCAGTTTTGCTTGCTCGGCCTCTGAAGACAAAATATCGTTGAAAACTCGAATATACGGTTCTTCTAAATTCTATTTTTGCACTCATGGTTGTCCCATGGCCGTCCTATACTTAATGAAGTGGGGACGCTGGAATTATCTTGATTCGACAACTGAATTGGAAAGTATAATACAACTATGTCTTCTGGTAATAATGTGCAGTACCTTGGTATTTTAGAAGGGGCTACCCTGATTTTCGTGTGTATATTTACGAGCAGAACATGTATTTCGTTTACTCAAAGACTCTCCAGAGGCATATCAATTATCTGTCTCATAGGAATTCTCTATTTTGCGTCGTTCTGGCTACTCCTCATATCATCAGAGCTGTTACACGACCATATTGAGTGGTTTTCTTTTTTTGAACCCGATAGAGTTGTGATACTTTATTCATTTACTTGGCTTCTTCCACAAACTGCTAAATCGCTGTTGATATTTTTAATGGGGTATCGAGAAGATGACGATTCATTTGAACATTCGATGACTCGAATTTTAAATTCTCTAAACGAAGAAAGAAAATATTTCAACCAACTTCGTAAAGAATTAAACATGGGAGGAGGCCAATTGCGTCGCAACCTCGACTGCTTAATCTCTCGCGGCCAAATCTTCAAACAAACCATCGGAAAACATCACTATTTTAGCCTCACGTCTCCTTCATCGTCCCCACTTGATTAAGTACAAAGGCACGATGTCAAAGCATGGGAAAACGCCTAAGCCCGAGAATGGTTTCAGTACTTCTTTTTATTGTCGCACTCCCGATTGTATTCAATTCAGCATTCACAAGCAATGTAGTCGGTAATGATCTCAATAACCCAAATGAACTCTACGAAAACTGCGACCCTCAGGCTGTAGAAATCGAAGAGAATGAAGGATGCGGCGACAGACTACATCGTACCGAGCATGCCTTCAATGGAGGATGGACTCTTCTTGGGCACATGATCGGTGGTTCATTGCTCATGTTTAGCGCTCCAATTACATTCAATTCAAACATATTAAAAAAACGAAAAAAGCTACACAGAAAAGCCGGATATGCCTTCATTCTCGGTGGCATCATTACAGGAATAAGTGCTCTTTCGATGACTGTTATATTCCCTCACCGATTTTCAAATTTCAATGTGTTTACAAATCTACTATGGGGTACATTACTCGTTTTTTCGCCACTTATGGCATTAAAGTCGATTCTTGCAGGGAGAGTAAAAAATCATAGAGCATGGATGATACGATGTTATGCAGTTGCTGCTGGTCCTTCCGGCCATCGTTGGTTGTTTTTCCTTGTAGACATCATCGGAGATTTTGGAGTTTCTCTTCTTATCTTTTTGACGGGTGAATTGATCATCCGGAAAGTGGGATTAAAGACGATGAAAACGATGATTTCGATGAAAAAAGTGTGAATGAACACAATCCACCAACAAAATAATTCGGATAGATTGCTTGGGGTTATCCGATTACCCATCCAACTCCCAAAAACGGTTGGAAGGGGTTGCAGTGGGTCTGTTTGTTCGCTACCCCTGTATATGTACATACATGAGTTGGGCCTTCTTGCGTATACTACAATTAGAGTGAAATTATTACATTTCTCTAAACTTTTCGAAATAACCCTATGTGAAATTTAAACCTTATTTTTTGACAAAAAAACCAAGGTTACACGCCCGTTACTCTAAGAGTTTCACTACTGTAACTCGTAAAACCCTCCTTTAAATATCAAATTACGATGTCAAGGTTATGAACACAAAGAAAACGCTAATTTTAACGTTGATGTTAGCCTTAACATATGCCTTACCAATAACTGCATCTGCAGACAATGGAAACACCACCAACAATTCCACAGGTACCAACCCCGAAGTCACCATTGGATTTGGAAACGTGACTAATGACACCTTGGTGTTCACCATGGATACCTCTGTAGATGTGTACAGCTACCAAATCACAATGAGTTGGGAAGTAGGTGCAGTTTACTGTAATATCGAGGGAACTGGTGGACTCTCTGAAGATCATAACCTGTTTGTCAGCGTCCTTTATGCTGGGTGTTTGGCAACAGGATACTATTACGGCGCCCAGGGAGAGTACCATATCCCTACAGGAAGCAACGGCACGCTCACATCGATTTACTATCAATCAAACAGCCCGGAGATATGCATGGGGAATGCGACGTACACTGTTCTTGACGCAAACGACGAACTCGAGTGGCGAAACGCAACCGTCGATCCAAACGATTGTTTGACCTTCACGAGGTATGAAACGGCTGATGGGACCGATGTCTGGTTCGTTCTTGATGAACTCGACTTTGATGGAGACGGCGTGCCGAACGCCGACGACGATTGCCCAGATGTTGTAGGGACCTCAACTCAAGACCAGGAAGGTTGTCCTGATGAGGACGGGGATGGATATAGTAATGCAGGAGACGATTTCCCAGACAATTCCAATGAGTGGGAGGATAGCGACGGCGACGGTTCAGGTGACAATAGTGACCTATTCCCTATGGACCCTACAGAATCCGAGGATTCCGACGGTGACGGCGTAGGAGACAACGCCGACGCCTTCCCCAACGACCCTAACGAGACCTCCGACATGGACGGAGATGGCGTGGGTGACAACAGCGACATGCTCCCCTTCAACGCCTTCGAAATATACGATTCCGACGGTGACGGGGTAGGCGACAACGGTGATGCTTTTCCCAATGACGCCTCAGAATCAGAGGATTCCGACGGTGACGGGGTTGGAGACAACACAGATGCTTTCCCGACTGATGCCTTAGAGCAGTACGATTCTGACGGTGACGGCGTTGGTGACAACTCAGATGCTTTCATGAATGATGCTAGTGAGACATTGGATTCTGATGCTGACGGTGTTGGTGACAACTCAGATGCTTTCACGAATGACGCTAGTGAGACATTGGATTCTGATGGTGACGGCGTTGGAGATAACGCCGACGCCTTCCCAAATGATGCTAATGAATCAGCAGACTCTGACGGCGATGGTATAGGAAATGTAGCCGATCAGTGCTCAGACACCAAAGACGGCATAACAGTCGGCGACAATGGATGTGCGCTTGACGGCGACAGTGACGGTGTTCCTGATATGGACGACCAATGTCCTGAGGTGGATGCCTCGGCTCTCGACGAGAATCTAGATGGATGTTTGGATGACGACGATGGTGACGGTGTGTTCAACTCTTTGGACGATTGTCCGGCCACTGAAAGTGGACAAAGCGTGTCTGAACAAGGCTGCAGCGAAGCTCAATTCAATTTCCTTAACGAGGATTCTGACGCGGGGAATACTAATGCCGACGAAAACAGTGAAGCACAAGCAGATACGTCGTCATCTAAAGAACGCTACGTCATGATCTTGAGTCTTTTGAGTTTCTTTGTTTTAATCGGCATACTAATCGGGACAGTAGGTTTCTCGAGAAAAGAAGACGTCAACTTCTCATCGGTATTCGAGGAGGGCGGAGTTGACATGGATGAATTACTAGGTCTGCTCGGGCGCTCTAAAATGCTCAAGGTGATGCAGACTCTCAACTTGCATAGTGAGGGGATTCGATTTACCGAACTAAAGATCAGTGTGGACACTTCAGCAACTACTCTCTCTCGCCGTCTTGGTGAGCTAGAAGAGTTTGGTCTTGTATCTCGAACGGAACTTCCAACGGTTCCTATGACGGTAATCTACCGATTGACAGATGCTGGTATCTCTCTCATGCCCCGACTTGAGGGTATGTTTGAGTGGGCGTTGAACAATGGACAGTAAAACCACTGATGGACTAGAGTTTTCAAGCGTGAAATGCTCGCATCATTTTTTGAGTAAGAGTAGTTTTGCATTTAACAATGGTTAGAGTCTATTTCAGGCATGTGGGTTCTCAGCGAAAACCCATCCATGACTAGCATTTAGTGAATTACCATTGTAAGAACTACTATCACTAAGAGTAAGGAAAATAATAGAATATACAGAGAATACCATACCATAGCTAATTTTGACCCTGTGGTTGATTTTCCTTGTGTAGCCTCCCATTCAGACTTTTTAGCGACAAACATCATCTCAAGAATAAATGTGATGATTATTGTCAAACAAAACAGGATCGCACCAATTTGGCAGATCAGCCATGAACCCTCTTGCTCTAGGCCAATAATGAATGTAGGAACAGAGATCAGTCCTCCAAAAATAAATACAATGAATGCTACAAATCTTAGGTTTCTTACAGGCTGATATTTTTCAGTAACAGATTTATCCGAAATAGTGCCATAAGGTTGCATAAATTCAGCTCACACGATTTAGCATTATATTTCAGATATGGAATGTTGTTCTTATTCTGCTGGCATTGAAGAGTGATGCAATTGTATTCTTAGGTTTCCGACATCATCTTGGATGTAACCGAATGTGTATTCTACCTTTACCACTGTGCCATCGGGTGCAGTAAAGAAATAATTACCCATAGCTAAGGCTGTGTTACCATCGATAATTACGTCTGAATTTTCGAAGCGTACATTGGTCCAGCCCTTGATGGCAAAACCCTTGTCTTCTGGGCAGGCGCTGTTTGATGCGACGAAGTACGATAATGCAGTGTCAAAGGTTGGACGGAATTGGTCGATAGCAGCCAAGGTTGGTTTGAATAATACAGGCCCCATTTGGTAAGCATACAATGTGTTGACGTGGTTAGTTGCTACACCAACAAAATCTCCACCCGAAGTATGAGCTGCAGCAATTGCTACAATCCCTTCGCCCCATGCTTGCTGTGCACCTTCGACATCTGCAACACTAACCATAACTAATCATCTCTATACTCTCCTCATATCGGTACCTTATCATTATTTTATTTCCGACTAGTTTATGCACTACGATATGTTGGCTGATTTATGTCAATAATTGCAGCATATAATGAAGCCTGGGAAAACGGAGATGTCGATGCTCTTGGAGCATTAATCCACGATGATTGTGTATTCAATCCACATTTTGGTGGGATTACTTTCAGTAAGTCGGATATCTTAGGATTTGCTGGCGGTGAAGGTACCCCAAGATCTGAAGCAAACCGCATTTTGTTTGAAAACGATGAAGTCGGAGTGGCACATTCGATAGTCCATTTTGCTAATGGTTCAACATCAGAGGCCGTCCTATCGTTCATGAGATTCAAAGACGGACAGATTGTTTCAATGGAAACTGGTGCAACACCATTATCCGATGATTACAAACTGGTCGGTCAAGACTGAAACTCAGTTTGCTAACTCGTTTTTTACCATTTCACGCATTTCGCATGCTTTGCATTGGTTATTAGAAGTAATCGAGCCACAAGCGGGACATTCTTGGGGGGGGCTAGGCCTTGATTCATGGCCACCCAAATCAACGATTTGATTGCGTAAGTCCTTGACATTATCAGCCATTCTAACAAGGCCATGACGGGTTCCCGGCACATCAGCCTCCATCATTGCCACCATTTCTCTGTGACGCCAACGTAGTGCGCCTCTTGCGTGGGGGCATTCTTCATGGTGTATTGGTAAGTTTTTGTGAACAGCATACAGATGAACCTCTTGCTCTGGAATCCATCTGAGTGGTACAATTCTCGGCGGTAAGCCATCAATTGGTGTATTTGTGTGAGGTGCTAGTCTAAGGGTTCTCTCCAGATCGCCATTTGACATATTCATCAGCACTGTCTGAGCCATATCGTCAAGGTTATGGCCAAGTGCCATCACATCAGCATTGACCTTCTTAGCGAGGTGATTAATTCCTTGTCTCCTAAATACGCCACAGTATGAGCAGGGCATACTAGGTGCACTGGGATTGGCGGCAGTCATTCCTGGAATCAATTTAGCCACTGTGTCCATCTCTTCAAATCCTAAATCCTTGTAAGATATGGTGACAAATTCGATTCCTAAATCATTGCACAAATCAATCGCACATTGCAATGAGGGGGGACGATAGCCATCAATCCCCTCATCTACTGTTCCAGCAATTATTGTTACATCAGGCCTGACGCCAAGGATGTCAGCCAGTAGTTCCAATAAGGCAGCGGAATCCTTGCCGCCAGAAATAGCTACAAAAATGGTGGTATGCTCTCCCCTTTTCAAAATCAGTTGCTTGCGCAACTCCTTGGCAACTTTCTTTCGAATTGACTTAGCAAGGTGCTCGCCACACAGGATTCTGCCTGAATATGCTTGTTCGATTACTGCTGGCTTTCCACAAACGTCGCAAGAGGGAATCTCAAGACCTCCATTTGCGTCTGCCATGATTTTGCGTGATACTACTCTCGTTTGAGTTAATCGCTTGTTTCTTTTGTCCAATATGGGAAATTATAATTATTAATTTTTCAATTCAAAATTTAAATTTACAATTGTGAAATTTTTTTTAAGTTTCGATGATTAATCAGGGATTAATTGATAAAACCGCAGCGCGGATTTTATGGAAAAATATGCTTTCCGCGCTTAGGTTCAACTATTAACCAGTTGGAAATTTGAATTTACTCGATAAATCCCCCCGTAGGGGGGAAAAAACGCAAAACTTCTTGAAGCCTACAACGCTCACAGGCAATTTGAGCGACTATGTTACAACGAGTACTTGCTGCCCTCACTAGGACAGAAGGCGTTGAGCAAGCAATGCTGCTTGATGAGCGTGGCAGACTACTCGCATGCGTCGGCAATGAGGGTAAATCTCCCCGCATCGATGCTGCGATTGAAGCCACTAACATGGCAACAGAGCTTTGTTCAGCCTTAGAACTTGGAAACTTGTACGAAATTTGGTGTGAGGGAGAAGAGCGAATGATGATTGATATCGCTCATCCTGGCCGAATAGTAGTCCTTACCGGTAAGGGTGGACGCCTAGCAAGATGGCGTCATGCCTTAGATCGGAACCGCAAGATAATTGCAACAACCCCACAGATGTGATATTATGTTTGATTTACCAAAAGGCATAACCGTAGAAGAAGAAATAGATGTGTCCGAGGGTGTGATTCAACCATTCACCCATGGAATAATCAGCACCTGGATTGGTAAAAGAAAGACTCCTGCAGGGCACAGGATTGTTCGTTCAGGAAGAGTAGTCGGCTATTTGGCAGAAAGCGATAAAGCATCAATTCTGCTTGGTGGGGCAGAAGCCAAGGCTAGATTGCTCGAAATTGAAGCAGAAGGTATGTGCAGATTTGAAGCCGAGAGTTACTCAATGAAGGGATTAGGGGCAATCGCAGAGGTTATTCCCGAAGCATTCGAGCATCCTGCCGATGCACAAGGGCTGCTTGCAAGAGGCGATTCAGTAGAAAGGCTACTGTCCCGTGATTTGTCTGTCGTCCTTGCTAAATTGGTCGAAAATGTTACCGTTAGGGGTGCAATTGCAGTAGACTCAGGTATGTTGATTGATTCAGCCGGAGAATTACCCACAGATGGTGAGCAATTAGCCAAACAAGTCGGCGAGACAATCGTTAGTAGAGAAAAAATCTCCAAAGGTCTTGGATTCGCAGAAAGCGGTCATTGGACTCTTCATACCGGTGACAGTGCGTTGTTACTTGCACATACAGGTGAAATTGCTATTGCCGTTTGGACAGAAGCAAACGCAAATCATACGCGTATAGTTAACGCAGCAGTAGCAGCGTTAGAAGGTGAGATTACTGAAGCATCCGGAACTAGCGAGCCACTACCCGATGGATTTATTCTAAGGGAAGGAAAAGGTGGCGCTGATGCCGTATTATCAATGCTTACCGATGCATTAGAGGAAGAGGTCACTGGCCACATTCAAGCAGGCAAGTCGTCAAAAGCAGTCAGTCTCTTGCTTTCAAGAGGTGTGCCAGTTGGTATCTACGCTCCAACCGCTGAGTCATTTGAAGAAGCTGTTCTAGGTTTAACGGAAGCAAAGCGAGTAATTCGATTGCATAGGCTACCCGCTGGAACTATCCTTTCAAGAGAATCCGGAACAGTTCATGATTTCAGTCTTTCATACTTTAGAGATTTACTAGTAACTGTTAGAACTAGATCAGAAAGCAGAAGGGCCAACTTATCTCACCGGATGAACAATTTGATTGGCTTTGAGGTGGGAATGGAAAATCTACGGATTGCCCGTTCAAAGGCAAAATTTTCACAAATTACAGACACAGTTGCTAAAGGACTTGACAAGGTTGAGGTCACTCCAGTTGCGGGTATTGATGCAGGATTAAGGCGTAGACTTGAATCAGCAGAGATTAGAATTGATGAATTGGTCAAAGAAAAGGCTAGATTGTCCAGTCAATTATCAGCCGCTGAAACCTCGAGAAAAGCCGCTGAAATAAAGACTAGAGAGGCAGTTGACACTCGTAACATGCAAATGGAGAGCGTTGAGAATGTAAATTCTGAAATTAATTCTATGCAGGTACAACTTGCTGAAGCAAGAAATCGAACCGACGAAGCAGAATCGAGAGCTGAAAAATTAGTCAAGCGAGTCAACGAATTAGAGCATCAGGTAAGCGTTAGGGCAACAGAACTAGCAAAGGCTCTTGGCGAAACAGAATCAAGCGAGAAACTTCGGCAATCAATCGAAGAAATGTCTCTTAGAGAAGCAGGACTGAATGCAGAGCTATCTGGTGCAAGTGAAAAATTATCCTCTATCCGCCAACAAACCGATGACGATGAAAGAAGGCTTAGAGTGTTGCAGGAACAAGTTGCTGCAACCAGAGAGCGTCATGCTAGAGCACAAGCAGAAGCAATGAAAGAAGAAGAACGTGTCAATAAGAGTAAAGCAGAACTCGAGATTCTTGAATCCGAGGCAAAGGTCGCTCGACGCAGAGCCGAAGATGAAAGAATTCGATTGAGCACAGATGAAGCGAGATTTGCCAATATTCAGGGCGAAATGCGTCAATTAATGGAAGAACGTCGAAACTTACTTCGAGAGTTGGGCGACTTGGGGGCGAAGCGAGGTCATGCTGAAGGGGAGTTGTCGATTCTACTGGAGAAAGCAGAGAACTTAGCAGATGCTCATGAGGAAGCACTTGCCGATATCAATGAAGCGGAGAGGATTCGAGCCAGGCTTGCTGAAGAACCACTTGCTCAAGCATTATTAGACGATGCTTCGACATTCGAAGGCCTTGCACCAGTGCTTGAAAGACTTGAACGTGCAAGAAGCCTCGGTTACTCTGTAACACTACTTGATAGAGCCGTAGAACGAGCTCTACAAGTTATTCAGAAAACAGTCGACCATGTTGCAGCAACCCCACGTTATTTGCTCTCAAGTGAAGTAATGGAACTGCTTGAGCGTCAAGTTCCACAAACAGCTGGAGCGGTGCGAGGTCTCTCAAGATGGTCAGTACAACAACGCTTGGAACATCAATTGGGTGAAACAGTAGGCCATCTAGTAATCGATCTAGAGAGGTTGCTCGAAGATTATGATCACTCGATAACCATGCTGAGAAGATTGAAGAATGTGTTAGAGCAGTTAACCCGCTTGGGCGCTCCTCCACACGAGGTTGAAACCCTGTTGTCAAATTGTAATCGTCCTGAATCATTACCATACATCGCCCAATCAACCAGGAAACTAATTCAAAGTGCTCTTGATGATATCTACCTAGAATCAGACCAAAGAGATGCAGGTGAGGCAATCGCTCTCGAGGAAACAGCGAGAGTGCTTGAGGAATTAATCACTCAAATTGATGCATCAGGATTAGCTGGTGGAACACCTTCGGGATTATTATGGGACTTTCAAAGAGATGGGTTGCTACCATATGAGAGAGAAGTTGTCGACCCGGCACAAAAAACGCCTGTCGATGAAGAAATGGTCAAGCATATGGAATCGAATATTACTGGTGATGTAATTGAGGAAGAATCAACCAAGGTTGTCGAGATAGATGAGAACGGTTGGGAAGTCTTAGAGTTACCAAGTGATGACGGCCTGGAAGAAGAAGTAGTTGAAGAGGCAGAACTGAAACCGCTCAGTGACGATGATGAAAGAGCAGAATTAGAGGCTGAACTTGCCAGATTAGACGCCTCATGGAATCATCGTAGTGAGCCAGCAACATCTAGTGATACTGCATTAACAGACCTTGAATCAAGATTATCAGACCTCGATATGTAGGTGGTTTAGTGACAGGTAACCAAGAGACCAATCTTGCGGGACGCGAAGAGATAATCGGAAGAAAATACCCGATAATACTGGAGCGAATCCTGTTTCTTGGAGTGGTTATAATATTCATTTTAGGCTACCAAGAGGTAAGCGATAAAACAGGAGAAGGTGTTGTTTCCCTGGTTAGCACATGGTGCTTGTTTCCGTTCGTATTGTTGTTCTCTGCTGAAATGATTGGCCGAGTTATTCAAGCAATCAATCGTGATTAAATCTGAAATTCAGCAAACTCCTTTTCATTGGAGGTCTGGTTACTTTGGTTGCTGTTTCCGTTGCGTAAAGAGTAGGTAAATCCCCAAATTCTCTGCCACGGAATTAAGAATCTAAACAGAGCCATTATTGAAAGGAACATTACAGCAGAAATGACAAGACCATAAGTGAGTGAAAGCTCAATAGATTCAGAAACTTGACCGGCCCATTGACTTCCAGTAGTATCACTAACCAAACTCAGTAGAACACTATGGAATCCTAATGCAACCATTGTTGCAATTCCGGTAAGCCCAAGGAACCCAAATGTGTGTACCAAATGTGTGTTTAGCATGTTATCCATTTGGGTTACATATTCTGGGTCACGCTTGCATGATTCAGGAAGTCTGAATGCATACTCTAGATATTTTATAACACCAAATGCTGATTCTTGGAAAACCAAAATCAGTACAGCAATTAAGATCAAATCAAACTGCTCATTAGTTACCAAATCAACTCCGAAGAATCCGATTGTTGGTTGGGATATTTGGGATTCAAGAGTTGCTAGGGCGCCGCCATAATCGCCTAACTGGGCTTTGATTAGCGGGAAGGTTAGAATTGCATGAATCCCTAAGAACAGTAGGGTGAAACCAATTGCCCAAGCGATTGATTTTCTTGATAGCCCCCAAATTCCTCTTGAACCCATAATTATTGGTAACAAGTAGACGAACATGATGAGCAAGGACATAATCATCAGTAATGGCCATTCTAAAGTTTGCAGCTCTCCATCGTCAGGCAGTCTCAGTTCAAAGGTAAACAACATGCCAGTCAGCCATCCAAGAGCGAGCCTACCAACTAAGAGAGTAATTAGACCAATGATAAATCCTAATTTTATTCTCTGTTGGGTTTTCGGAGTTTGATAGGCGATCAATGCCATCAATCCACCAACTACCAGCCCGACAGTTAGTGGCACGAAAAATCTCGCTAGACCGGTTCTGCCTTGGCCTGTAAACCAATCGCCAAGCGGTAAATCATCACCAATTAACGATTCAATTGACGCAAATAGCATTGTGTGGTCAATAGAACCTACCACATATGTGGAAACAACTTCTAGATACATCCCAACCAGTGCTGCAGTTGCAATTACTTGCAATGTGATGATTTGCCATTGCCGACGCAGTGTCTTCAAATGTAGGGTTCTGGCACGAGCGCTACCGAGTATGGTAACATCACCCTGGACTTGAACATCATCTGCCATATTAGTACCCCCTGACCTGCATCAATGCTTGTGACAAATCCATGTCTGGCATCCAATCAATAACCTGTGCACCAGACCCAGCTAGTGTTGTGAGTCTGTTTTGGCGTTCGAGTTTCAAAACTTCGTAAGACATTCTAGGAATTCTGCTGACCAGTCTTTCAAAGTCAATACTTGAGGGTGAGAGAACCGTAACTTCGTGACCGCGGCCTACAAGGTCACGGACAGCTGCTGGGACAGTACCATCGCCTTCACAAGAGGATATGACAAATACAGGGCTACCACGGCTAAATCTTCCACTCAATGAATTGGTGACCGCCTGAAGCGGCATTTCACCCTTGGCGGTAACTCCGGCAAGGGCACTTAAAATTTTGAAATACTGCTTGTCACCAGTGTCTGGCGGTAAGTAGGATAACTTTTCACCGTATATTCCCAGAGCAACTGAATCTCTTCGTTTTAAGAAGAATGCGGCAAGGCTTGCTGCTGAAACAGTACTCATTTCCAATGGATTCTTCAGAACTGTACCTATTCTGGATATGTCTCTAGAATCAATAAGTAGATACAGGTCGGTCACCGCATCACGGCATTTTTCATTGACCATTAATTCGCCGGTCCTTGCATATGCTTTCCAATTAATATTCTTGAACGGATCGCCAGCAACGTATTCTCTTAGAGAATAGAACTCTGAGCCTTGCCCGGGGGTTCGCAATGTAGTTGCTCCAGTGTACATTTTTGGCGTACGTGAACGCAGAAATGCTTCTTCAACTTCCTTAATTTGGGGGAATATTACAATGTCGCTATGGTGGTCAACAAACATCTCTTCGACTCCTAGATTGAAGGTATTTCTCGAGCGCAGCGAAACCGGGCCAATTGAATAATGACCTCTTAGCGGGCAACGTAAAACATATCGTATCCTAGCACTTTCACCAGGGCTTAAATTCAGTCGCATTTGATTTAGCCCGCTTCTTAATTTCATTTCGTGAGGAATGTTATCATACACTTCGAGTAGCTGAGTTTTCCTATTAGATCGGTTGGTGATTAGTAATTCTACATACAAATCATCGCCTTTGTACAAATTATCCGCTGATAATGTTCGCTGTACTTCGACATCACCGTGTCCCGAGATCCATGAATTGACCACAATGAAAGCAATCAAAGCCAATCCCAATATCATCATTTGATTATTGGCAATCATCATCCCAATTAGGATTAGAGCGATACCACCAGTGAAAGTAAATGCAGCCTTCCTTGTCCACATAGTATCACCTCCTACCCCACGCTTTCACGCGTTTAACAATTGAAACGGTTTGTTCAAGTGAATATTTCCCAGGTTCAATAGCAAACTTTGCCAATGTTGGGTCACTGATTAGCGCAACCAATTCTCTTGCTGACATGGCGTGGAATTCTTCTCTGGTTAGTCCATTTTGATTACGAACTTTGGATAGGAACACCTGCCTGATTTTTTCCACTTTGGAGTAGTAAGGGTAACGGTTAGCATCGCCGAAGCCATAGTAAATTATCGAGAATACGTGGCGCCAGTTGTCAGGGTCTTTCTTTCTAATCAGTACAGCCTCAAACGAAATGAAGAGTATCAAGAACAGTACAAGCATAGCCAAACCTTCTCCAGTGAAGTAAACCAAAAGGAAGTAAATGGTATTGTAAGAATCGGCAAGCACCGCATTTTGGGGGTGTCTTGATTCATCAAAGATGACCATTGCGTTTTCTGAGGGCTCCAGTCCTTCATCCTCTAAACTAGTCATCATCGCTTCAGCAATTATGTCTAGTGCCCACTTCCTGTTGTCATTGGCAGGAATTAGAGTATCGGTTTCTCCATATTCGCCGTCAGCAAATCCTTCATAGTCGTAGATAGCATTGATCAGAGGCGAACCATCTGCAACGAAGAAAACCCGTCCACCATCGTCTGGATTACATGTAGATTTAGCACACGCTTCAACACTTAGATTGAATTTGCCATACAAGTCCGGAGTTTCTTCATTTTGTTCGCTACTAACCCAAATTTCACCATCACCATTGACATCAACACTCGCCTCATTGCTGGTTACTGCTCTTATGGCTAATTCCGGCAGTGGATTGTTGTTGTTTGGAATTAGTTCTAGGGCGGTAATATTGTTTAGTAACACTCGGTAAGTTCCATTATAACTAATCTGCCCATCTTGCCAATGATGCGAGCAAACTCCGGCCTCAAATTTTGGCATTGCTTCTCCGTCAACTAAGGCACATGGGTGGGCACTTAGAGCCGAGGAGGTGTCAGCCCAACGTTGGTGAGTTGACAAAGTTTCAACGTCAATTTGACTACCATTCATACTGCAGGGCGTTTCTTGTACACACATCCAGATGTAATTGTAATTCAATTCAGTTGCATATGTTGTATCAAACAACTGATATCCACTGTACTTTACGCCAAATGCTTCTGCTATGGTTCCAGCGAACCCATAGTCTTCGAGAATAATTGCAGTTCCACCGTTATCTACGAATTCAACTATGGCATCTACTTCAGATGGTGAATAACCGTCTTCGGAGGCTATTGTGATGAACCCGTCTTCATCAAATTGAGGTAGTGAAAGAGTATCTCTTTCTACTCCTGCAACGATATAAGTGGTATTTCGAGGATCCTCAATATCAGAAAGCAGTAGCGGGCTACTCACTAACGATCTTGTTTCTATTCCCATGTCCTTGATGTCTTGCCTAAATGCTGACATATCATTCCAGTCATCATCATATGCAGATAGTTGGTTAGTGTTTGAAAGGTTGACAAAATTACTCAAAATCATGATTAGTAGTACGAACATGACAGACCAAAAAGCGGTTTGTAAACCGATTCTACGGTAATTTATTTCGCGCCACTCAACCATATGCACACCAACTAGAGCGTATTTCCGACACTAGACGCACGCACATCAGTTTAGAATGTTGTCTATACTTGACGCCTAAATGCTCATCGAGATTTCACTTTCTCAGGTGAATTCTAGTCGATATTCTTGAGACATCATCGATTGGTATTGTCATTCTACCATCGCGAAAATCCCAAGGCAGCATTGCAGGGTCTAGATTTGCCTCTAGAAGAACCACTATTTGGGTAACTGAGCCTGATAATTTGTCAATTACAAAGTCGGTGAGTTCGCCTAATTTTTCATTGTGTAGATCAACGACGTCCCTACCCATGACTTCTTTTGCAAATACTGCCATGTTAACTACTCTCGCTCGATTTAATGATACTAATACAGTCCTTGAATGCGTCGATAATTCCTAAATCACATTGTTTCGATTCCATGGCTGAAATCTTTAGTTCGCTTAATGTTGGACATACCGGAGGTTAATCTTGTTTCCATCTTTTGATAATAGTCAAGCATTTCAGGAGTAACTGTGGGCCTAACTCTACCGATTGCCTCTTCAAAGTGGGTTTTTGTAACCTTCTTTTTGTTTGCTCTCATACAAATCAAAGCAGCTTCTCGACAGACAGCTTCAATGTCTGCACCAGTAAAACCGTCTAATCCTTTCAAGATATCCTTCAATGAGAAATTGGACAATGGCATTCCCTTTGAGTGTATTTTGAAAATGGCTTCTCTCGCTCCAACATCTGGTGGCGGAACATGCAGAACTCGCTCGAATCTACCACTGCGAAGTAGAGCAGGGTCAATCATTTCTGGTCGATTGGTGGCTGCAACGATTATGACTCCATCGATAGATTCAACCCCATCCATACTAGCCAGCAATTGGTTAACAACTCTGTTAGAGACATCACTGCCTTCACCTGAGTTAGAATTTCTCATGTTTGCGATAGACTCAAACTCATCCAAGAAGATGATTGAAGGCGATGATTGCTTGGCTTTCTTGAATATTTCACGAACAGCACGCTCGGATTCACCGACCCATTTTGATATCATTTCAGGACCTTTAATGCTGATGAAATTCGCTTGTGCTTCGTTAGCAATCGCCTTAGCAAGCAGTGTCTTTCCAGTACCGGGTGCACCAAACATAACAATTCCTCGTGGCGGTTTAATGCCAAAGTGGTCAAATAATTCTGGTTTGGTTAACGGCCATTCTACAGACTCTTTCAATCTACTCTTGACGTCTTCTAGCCCACCGATTTCTTCCCAAGTAACTTCTGGAACTTCAACATAAATCTCTCTAAGGGCGGAAGGCTCGATGTCTTTTATCGCATGGTGGAAATCTCCCATGCAGACTTCCATCTTCTCTAACACTTCGGGAGGGATTGTGTCTTCTTCAAGGTCAATTTCTGGAAGATATCTTCGCAATGCCTTCATTGCAGCCTCTCGGACAAGTGCGGCAAGGTCAGCACCGACGAAGCCGTAAGTATTGTCTAGAATCCAAGTAATATCAAAATCCTCAGACATTGGCATTTGCCTAGTATGAACGTCCATGATTTCGCTTCTTCCATCACGGTCAGGCACTCCAATCTCAATTTCTCGGTCGAATCTTCCGGGCCTTCGCAATGCTGGGTCGAGTGCATCTCGACGGTTGGTCGCACCGATCACAACAACATTGTCACGACCTTGCATGCCATCCATCAAGGTCAGCATTTGAGCGACTACCCGACGTTCTACTTCACCGCTTACATCTTCCCTTTTTGGACAAATAGAGTCAATCTCGTCAATGAATATGATTGCAGGGGCGTTGTCACTAGCATCATCAAATATCTCTCGTAGTTGTTTCTCCGATTCACCGTAGTATTTGCTGATAATTTCCGGGCCATTGATACTCTTGAAGTGAGCATTGGTTTCAGTTGCTACAGCCTTGGCAATCATTGTCTTTCCAGTGCCTGGTGGACCATGCAGCAATACTCCTTTTGGCGGGTCGATACCCAATCTTCGGAACAATTCAGGGTGCTTGAGAGGAAGTTCGATCATCTCTCGAACCTTCTGCAATTGTTGGCCGATTCCTCCAACGTCTTCATAGGTAATACCTTCGGATTGGCCGATGTCATCATCATCTATGGCTTCATCTTTGATTACGATGTCTGTGTCGTTAGTTACTTTCACTACACCTTTTGGAGTTGTTTGAACAACCGCAAATGGTAATGCTTCAGCGAACAGAGTCATGCCGGGGATGAATATTCGATCTCCTTGAACTACCGGGCGGTTTTGTAGACCACGGCGGGCAAATCCTTCTATTCCGGGACCAAACTTGACTTTTTGTTTGTTGGCCATTACGGGAGAGATGACTAATTTTTTACACTCTTCTGCCTCTACCTTGGAAACGGTAACTTTGTCTCTCAGGCTTACACCAGCATTTTTTCTAATTATGCCATCGATTCTAATTATGGCCATTTTGTTGTCTTCGGGTCTGCTACGCCAATATATTGCGGCAGTTGAGCGCTTTTCACCTTTGATGAGCACTATATCCCCGGGTTTCAAATCTAGGCCAGAATCGCCAGAAATTCTGGCTCTTCCATGACCTACGTCGGATGGAATTGATTTTTCCACTGTTAGCGAGATAGTTTCATTTTGGCCGGACATCTTAATCGCTCCTTTACCTCGGATGTGTTCATACTTTATACAGTTAGAGCATAAACTCGAAGTACAGGGCTGTATTGGCGGAGTGATTTAAACCCTCCATGATAATAATTCACACAGTTTTAATTGCTACTTTCAACCATTATGTTCAATAGTCGGACTTTGGTGGGCTTGACATGGTTCATGTTTTAGAAACGGGATTGGAATTTATTGCACAAGAAAACCCTAGTGGGAAGCCTGCAGTTCGTGGCTACAATATTATTAATGGTCAACTAACTTCTTCAAGCGATGGCTCGACCTTTACATCAACAAATCCAGCACTTCTGGCTGATTGCTTGGGCGAATTCCCCTTATCAACTAGGGACGATGTCAGGGAAGCACTACATGCTGCTCGGGCGGCTTTTCCTGCTTGGGCAGCAACGCCAGCTCCGACAAGAGGGCAGATCATTGGTAACATGGGCCGACTTCTAATGGAGCACAAGGAGGCATTAGTTGCTCTAGAAACTCGAGAGATTGGGAAGACTTTGAAAGAATCAGGTGGTGAAATCCAAGAAGCTATCGACACCTGTTTGTTCTTTCAATCAGAAGGGCGCAGGTTATATGGTCAAACGGTGAATTCTGAATTACCAGACAAAGAATTGTTTACATATCGTAGACCTTTAGGGGTTTGCGGAATTATCAACGCCTGCAACTTCCCATCAGCAGTCCCATTTTGGAAGATGATTCCAGCAATCATGTGTGGCAACACATGTGTTTGGAAAAGTCCTCAAGACGCACCACTCCTGTCTTTTGCTTTGGCTCGAATTATGTACGAAGCCGGACTTCCTGACGGGGTAATTAACCTAGTTCATGGTAAAGGAAGTGGAGCAGGGCAGTATCTAGTCGACGCAGTTGATGAGGGTCTTGTCAACAAAATTTCTTTCACCGGCTCGACAGGTGTTGGCAAGATGATTGGCGAGGTATGTGGTCGTAATTTAGTATCATGTTCTCTCGAATTGGGTGGTAAGAATCCGCTAGTCGTAATGCCCTCGGCCGATATCAATAACGCTGTAGAAGGAGCATATTGGGGTGCATTTGGTACCGCTGGTCAGCGCTGTACAAGTCTTGGCAATCTAATCATTCACAAGGACATTTACGATGAATTCATGGACAAATTCATGGCTAAGGTAAAATCAACACGTATCGGCAACTCATCTGTTCACAAAGATGTTCTTTACGGACCGATGTTGTCAGAGAAATATGGTGTAGATTTCCTTTCAGGCATTGAAATGGCTAAGTCTAGCGGAGCCAAGCAAATTTGGGGTCAAGGAGCAATTACCGCAGACAATGCGCCAGAGAATTTTGTTGGTGATGCCGGTGAAGGTGTATTCATGTGGCCCCACGTCTTTGTTGACGTCACAGAAGATATGGAATGTTTCCATGAAGAGATTTTCGGACCAGTTGTCACAGTTGTCAAGGCAGATGATTTCGACCATGCGCTACATCTCGCGAACGCAAGCCCATATGGTCTTTCATCAGCGATATACACAAACGACCGTCTTGAGGCTTACCGATACAAGACAGGTATCAAAGCCGGTATGACTGGAATCAATAATTCTACTACCGGTGCTGAAGCACACCTACCGTTTGGTGGTGTCAAAGGTTCAGGAAATGGAACAAGAGAATCAGGAATTTGGGTAATTGAAGCCTATTCATACTGGCATGCTGTAAATGATGAACTATCTGGAAAACTACAATTGGCACAAATGGATGTTGATGAAATTGAAATGGTTGAGGCTGATGTAGATTGGACTCAACTTGCCTAAAATGAAACCCAATTTTAGTTGGGAATTATACTATAGTTCATATATCAATAGGCATGGTTCTAACATGCAGCCAAATTGCAAACTCGGTGGTTAGATGGTTTCAATATTTCAACTAGGCCAAGAAAGACCGACGGTTGCCGACCGATTGGAAACTGCTTACTATGAATGCGAAACAATCGCTAGAAATGCGTCAAGTTCATTCTTTAGATCATTCAGACACCTACCTGTACACAAACGCAGAGCAGTAAACTCACTATACGCATTCTGTCGTAGGGTAGATGACATTGTCGATGGAGATTGGCTACCAATTGAGTGCTTATCGCATTTAGACGAACAAGCTGAAAATCGTAGTATACAACTCTCCATAGACAAACAGTCAGAACCAGTCAATAATGACTCGAACCACCTCAAAAAACTGCGATCGTTACTTTGGTTCAGAATAAACCTAGACAAAATTGAAGCCGGTGAACAAGTCGATGAACCAATCTTTATTGCACTTGCTGATGTCATGAAAAAATTTCCAGTAGAACTAGACAATCTAAGAGAATTAATTTCCGGCATGGAAGACGATTTGTATAATTCGGAGTATCAAACTTTTGAAGATTTAAGGCGCTATTGTTACCGTGTAGCATCGACAGTAGGTCTTTGTCTCGTAGAGATATATGGATACAATGATCCTAACGCCAGAAGGCATGCTGTAGAAATGGGAATTTACCTACAGATGGTAAACGTTTTGAGAGATATACAAGAAGACCTGAGCAGAAACAGGGTTTATCTCCCGACAGAGGAACTAGCTAAATTTGGAATCACTGAATCAGATTTGAAGTCAGGCAAACTGTCATCCTCGAATGGTTGGCAAGAATTCATGCGTCACTATCTCGATCACGTAATGATGCACAGGAAGAATGCAGTCGGCCTTTTGTCTCTTCTTGATAAAGACGCAAGATACTCCCCTTCACTCATGTGTGCGGCCTATGATGCCATTCTTGAAGAGGCCATGAAAAGAAATGGCGATGTATTCACAAGAAGGCTGAGTATGAGTTTCTACCGCAAGCTACAATTCGCTCTTGGAATAATCAGAAAACCTAGATTAAATTTCTAACTGTCACCAGATTCCTAAGCAATCTCTTAGGGCAGCTTCCAATTCTTCATGCTCGAATCTATAACCCGATTCAAGTAACTTCTCTGGGTAAACTTTTGTGCTCTCAGTGGTCAACGCAACGCCCATCTTGCCAAATAAAATCCAAATTCCAAAAGGAGGAGTGGGTATGAATGCTGGGCGCCGCAAAACCTTACCTAATACTTTGGCAAATTTCTTTTGCTGGACTGGTTTTGGTGCAGTTAGATTGTAAGCACCATGACAATCATCTCTCATCACTAGGTGGTGAGTTGCATATATTTGATCATCCATTGAAATCCAACTATACCATTGCCTACCACGACCAATAGGTCCTCCTCCACCAAGTTTCGCTGGTAGCAACATCTTTCCAAGTGCACCACCTGTGGCATCAAGAACTATTCCTGTTCTAAGGTTAACAGTGCGGATGCCGGCATCTCTGGCAGATTGACAAGATTCTTCCCATTTCGCACAAGTGGTAGGTAAAAACCCTTGACCAGGCTCTGAATTTTCGGTCAGTTCTTCCTCGCCTCTTTCACCATACCAACCAACAGCGCTGGAAACGATAAATGATTCAGGTTTGTTCTTTAAATTAGAGATTGTCTTTGCCAAAAATGTTGTACTGCCTACTCGACTTTCCTCTATTAATTTTATACGTTTCTTTGACCATCTCTTGTCACCAATTCCAGCGCCACCGAGATGGATAACAGTGTCGAAGCCTTCAATCTCCTCGGGATTTATGGTTTCTTCAGATGGATTCCATCTGATCTCTTTTTCACCAGATTTTGTCTCCCTTCTAACCAGGCGCCAAACATCGTGCCCACCAGTGTCTAAGAAAGCTACTAACTGGCGGCCAATTAATCCTGATGAACCTGCAACGAGTATTTTTTTTCTCTTGAGATGGCTGAATTCAGCGTGCCTTTTCAAATCACGTTCAAGACGAATTTCTCTAGCAGTGAACATCCGATTAAGTCGCTTTTTTATCATCCTGCCAGCCACAAGGTTACCCAAAAAACCCATGGGCAATTGGTAATTTACTTTGTCATGAATCAAGACTTTACCGTCGGGGGTAACCTCGAACTTGTGAGTATGGTGCCAAGACTTGAATGGGCCTTTAAGCATAATATCTTCAAATGAATGTGGCGGGTTGTATCCTGTGTGTTGTGCAACCCAACTCATTTTGATGGGACCCATGGGGAATCGGAATATTCTCTGAGAGCCTTCTTCTAGGTTGTCGTCGGCACGCACTTCTTCTGCTAGTTCCCAAGGTGGCATCAGTCTTCTGAAAGCCCCTTTTCTTTCGTGCCATTGAAACGCCTCTTCAATGCTGTTTTCGACATGAGTTTTATGTTCAAAAACGATACTCACTTTATCTACTCCTATATTGTTGAAGATATGGCTTTAGATTCATCTTCTTCCTGGTATTTTCCGAAGACATATACCTAATTTTGCCGAAAATAGCACGTTCTGGGCCCCATGCCCTATCGTGTCTACCTAACACCCAGAAGATTCCAGTGTATGAGTTTGGATCTCTGCCATCTAGGGCATATTTATCGTTTAATTGAATCATCCAATTAGCTGCCTCTTCAGGGGTTGACGCCCACTCGAGAATTCTTTTGCCCCATAGCATTCTGAGGTAGTTGTGAATAATTCCGGTTTTGACTAGCTGATTTTGAGCAGCATTCCATATCTCATCGTGGGTTTCAGCATTTTCAATTTGATCGAAGGTGTACAATACTCTTTCATCATCTGAGTGCTCTGCTAGGGTCTTTTTTGCCCATTCTGGAATCGATTCAAATTTGTTGTGATTTTTGTTGTGATGTGCATTATTGAAACCGAGTTCCCGCCATGTGATAATTTGGTCTAAGAAACTTTCAACTCCTTGACTCAAACCCCACCAGCCTTCTCTAGAACCTTTCCTAGACATGTCTATATGCTCTGGAGTCCAATTGTTTTGATTGAGAATTTGTTCTACAATTTCTATCGAGGATATGTGGCCAAAGTGTAGCCAAGGCGATAGTCCACTTACTGCAGAATTATCTACGCTGTTGCGGTCTAAGTGGTACCTGTCGAGATTGTTGGTCAGGAAATTTGCTAATTTCCTTTTGGCGGTAGTTCGTCCACCATTAGCCATTCTTACAGGTTCAACAGTATGATCAACATCAATCGCCGATAACGCTTTGCGCCCTACTGAACCACCTTCTGAACAACGCCATAACCACTCATACGGAGGTATTTTCACACTGCACCCGTCAATAATCGAAGAAAACAACTCATCACTCATCATCAAGTTGGTATCTTTTGGGATAGGATTCCTCTTCGGCCAAGTTTCAGGACAGCGAGAAAAATTGGCGTGAATCCATCTTCTGAAACCATGAGCAGTAGTGTGCGCACTTTCAGTCCAAGACATCGGAATTACGCCATTTGAATCTGCCGTGTACATTTTTATTGGAATGGATTTGCTGGCGGCTTTTATTGCTCGTCTGGGATAGTATGTGGGGAATTCGTCACTGACAATTATTTTGGCACGTTTAGCTATCTCTTTCAGTAAACCAATCGGTCCGCTCAATGGCGTCTCTACCCATGGAATGTATCGAATTTTATTGTCTCTAAACGTTGAGATATTTTCAACCATTCCTTGTATCATAAATGTAGCAATACGGTCGTTCGCAAACTTATGACTAGTTGAGATTTCTTCTATTACCAGAAGCGGTACATCATGCTGGACAGCTAATTCAGCGGCAAATTGCAGCGAAGCGTTGTAATTAAACCGTCTTGTAGCAATCATCCAGTATAGAATGAACTCGCCATCATCGTTAATGGATTTCTCGTTGACAAGTTTGATTCTGTCAGCTATGATGGAGTTCATGAATCAGCCTCCGAGTATTGGTGCAGTAGATACGGGTACCCTCTTTGCTTTGAGTAGTCTATGGTCGAGAAAGGTGTTTGGTTGATTGCATTAGTAGCAATTGATTTCATGGCTTCACTAACCCAAACCATGTTGTCAAATTCACTTTTGCATACAAATTTTGCTTCTGCGACCTCGCTTGCTGGTTGAGGGATTTCACCTGGTAGGAGTTTAACACTGTAAGCAATGAATACTGCAGGGCCTATTTCAGTTAGGTTTTCACGTATTGCATATATTCCGGTGACTTTACCATCGACAGCGCATTCTTCTTTGAGTTCCCTAAGCGCTGCATCCCGCGGCAATTCACCATCGTCAACATAGCCTTTTGGTAGGCCCCAATGTCCAGAGTACCGGCCAGCTGCCTCCTTTACTAGAAGAACTTCGGTTGAGTTTGTTACTACTGCCGCAACACCCAAGTCACAGCGAACGCTACTCATGTTTGGCCAATGAAATCCCGGAGAATATAAAGCGGTGTTTTCAAGCGTGCTTGATTACAAACAGGTCATTATAAACTAAAGCGTGAAACAGAGAGCATGGAAAGCGGAACCATTGACCCAATGAAAATTGAAGCTGAAGCATTTTTGCCTACTGAATACGGAAACTTTCGAATCAGAGTAATGGTAGATGAAAATGGCTCGGAACACTCTATCTTATCGGTAGGCTTAGAACAAACAGACAGAACACCTTTGGTAAGGATTCACTCAGAATGCCTGACAGGTGATGCATTCACATCGCTGAAATGCGATTGTGGCCCACAACTAAAAGCGTCAATGCAACGAATCCAAGAAGAAGGTTGCGGAGCCATCCTTTACCTGCGCCAGGAAGGCAGGGGAATAGGTCTTCATGAAAAAATCAAAGCGTATGCACTTCAAGATCAAGGCTTCGATACGCTGGATGCGAACTTAATGCTCAATCATCCTCCAGATGCAAGAGATTACGGGTTCTGTGCTAATATGCTAAAATCAATAGGCGTCAACAAAATAAGACTGATGACCAACAACCCCTTGAAAATCAAGGGGATGGTTGATAACGGTATCTCCATTGAGAATCGTATAGAACACATTGAAGGCCTCGGAACTCACAACGAAGGTTACCTACTAACTAAGGCAAAGAGAATGGGGCACATTCTCCCATTCGTTTTTAATGAATAGTCTCCCTGCCAATAAATCGGGGTTGGGAGATGACTAAGGAATTGATAGGCCAGATAGCGCCAAATTTTACTCTAGAATCTAGTACAGGCGAAAGCGTAACGCTTGCAGACTATGATGGCAAATGGAAAGTCCTATTCTTCTACGCTAAAGATGGTTCGCCGACTTGCAAGCGTGGTTGTCTGAATTTCAAAGAACAGTACAATTTGTTTCAATCACTTACCCCACCTGTTGAGATTATAGGAATTAGTGAAGACTCAGCAGAAGACCACAGGCGGTTTAAGGAGGAGCTAGAACTTCCTTTTCCTTTGCTCAGTGATCCCGAAAGAGAGGTATCTAACGCATACGCTGTGCCTATGTTTCTTGGTAAATTTCCAGGTAAATCATCTTTCTTGATTGGCCCTGATAGAACGATTCATTATTGCTACGATTGGCTGTTTAGGCCGCGTCGACATGTGGCTAAAATTCTCAATACATTGAGTAAACTGTCCGGCAGGTGATCTAATGGACTGGGTAGAATTATTCGAAGAGGCAGGGCTGACTGACAGAGAAGCACGTTCGCTTGTATTGTTGTCATCCTCCAAGGAATTAAAAGCAAGTGACTTGGCCAAAAAACTGGGAACTAATCGTCTCGATGCTTACAATTCTTTGTCTCGACTAACTCAAATCGGCTTGGTCAATGTGACTGCAGATCGCCCAATGAAGTTCTCATGTTCCTCACTACCTGTGCTGTTCAAGAAGTTAATCAAAGATCAAAAATCACGTATTGATAGAACCACAAAAGCATTCGAGAGTATAATGTCTGGTGCTTCAGAAGATGCACTAGAAAAAGACAATTCTCAAGGTGAGGCAAGCGCAAAATTCGCAGTCTTAAAGGGAAGAGATCACATACAGAAAAAAATAGGCGAGTTAGCAAATGAAGCAGATGGGCAAATTGTCTTGTTCCTTGGCCGATACGGAATTTTGCACTTGTGTAGATCACCATCGATAGATGAGGTTAACTCTGCTGCAGAACGAGGAGTAATAGTCAAGGTTCTGGCTCAATTAGACCGGAGAACATTAAAATTCTTTGAACAATTAAACGATTCTATTGAAATACGCCACTCTGATGAAGTTAACTCACTGGGGGTTTTGAAAGATCAGAGCGATGTTATACAATTCCTATTTGTGGAGCAGAATCCTGTCGGCAGGGGGAGAGAAGATGCCGCATTAGTAGTTTCATCTGAGGTTTTCGCATCATCACATTACGAATTTATGATGGCAATATGGAATCGAGCGGTTGATTTTGACAGCGCCAAAAAACGATTTACTGAAGAGCGAATTGTAGACCCTCTCAGATTAACGATCGGCGAAGGTTCATTTCTTGAACAATTCAGGGATGCATTGGACTTCAGCGGTGAATTACCAGATGAAGATACACCGTTTAATCCGGATTCTTTCCTTGCCTCAAGTAGTGAAATCAATCAAGCAAGAGCGGCACTACAGGATGGCACAGTTTTCAGTCTTCAGCAACTTGGCATTGATATCAAGACCATGCTAAGACAAGTTGGCCATCGTATCGGTTCTGAACTAGCATTTAGTCTGCGAAATATCGAAGGTCATGTTGAATTTTTGAGTGAATTAATGGACTGGTGGGAATATGCTGGCTTGGGAGAGCTAGAATATGATACCGTGCCATTTTTCCATATCAAGGTAAATTTGACCCACCCGCCTATTGATAACAAAGAAATTTTACCGCTTTGGGAGTTAGATGACGGTATTATTGAAGGAGCATTGTCGTCGAGATATCCCGAAGATAGTAATGTACGAATCAGACGAGAAGAAGCTCAAAGTGACGACGAATTGTGGCGGTATACGCTGATTTTCGTAGAGGACAGTGAAGATTGAAATATACATGTATTGATAAACCCAACCAAGGTTTTTCCCAACATGCGAATGCTGACATTCTTTAGGTTCATGCGACAGATTTTGCGTAAGAAACCTGCTGACTTAGACTGGATTCAACGGCAAGGTCTAATGGCAGTAAAACTAGCGCAAATCTTTGCCTTGAGACCAGATTTGCTTGGGGAAGAGAAATGTAAGCAATTGCAACAACTATACCAACATGCGGCATCTATTCCTCCAGAAAATTGGGAAGAGACCCTAAAAAGTAAGGCAATTCCTAATTTCTTTGATAATTTCAAAACAATAGATTCTACTCCGCTTGCGGCTGCTTCGGTTGGACAGGTTCACCGAGCGACCTTGCACAATGGCGATGAGGTTGTCATCAAGTTTGTCAAACAAGCCAACGCAGTTAAGTTTAGGCAAGAAGTTGACAGAATGCGATCTTGGCTTAGGATTTTCCTAGTTTTATCACCAAGGTTAAGGAAGGTAGGAAACCCTATGGCACTACTAAACCATGTTGCAGACTATACTACTAGAGAGCTAGATTTACGTAACGAAATTTCGGGAGCAGAAGAACTGGCCAGAATTCAAGCAGAAATTGCTGATGAGTTTCCCACCCCAAAATTGCGATTTCCAAAGTATTACCCCAAACTATCCAACGAAAATGTACTTGTATCGGAATTTATCGAAGGAATTTCACTAGAGGAAGGAATCGAAAACAAATCCTTGGAATGGTCCACTTTGTTAGAACTTTTCAGAATTCACGGAGCCTATCTATTTGGAATTGGAACTTTCCACGGAGACTTACATCCGGGAAATTGTATAATCGACAAAGAGGGTCGATTTGTCTTCATTGACAATGGAGCAATTTGTCATGCACCGTCGTTTGTCAACCGATCATTGTTTAATTTCTTCGAACATCTTTCACGTCAGGAAATGCACTCAGCATTTATGTCGTTACTTGATATGACTACGAAGAAACCAACTGGCAAAAAGATGCAAAAATATCTCAAAAGGATGAATGAGATATATTCTGACTTTGAAAAGAAGCCAGTTGGTGAACAAAGCCTAACAAGAATCATGATGCAAACAGTTAGAGCAGCAGTTGAATTAGCGAATGCTGAATTCGGTGAAGAAGCGTTCCCAATCATCCGTGCACTAATGTATCTCGACGGCCTAGTTATTCGAACTCACCCTGAAGTTTTGTTAATCAAATCCATGGGACCTTATCTTGATGAGTTTAGAGTCAAGTTGGGTATCGAAGCAACTACGGCTTGAGTGATCTAATGGTAAAAAAAGCAGCCGTGGTAGGCGCTGGAATCAGCGGTCTATACGCATGCTTACTTTTGGAACGACACGGATTTACTGTTGATTTGCATGAGAGAAGTAACTCAATTGGAGGTAGGATGAAAACTAAAAAGCAATCTGGTTTCATTCTAGACCACGGATTTCATGTACTCCAAACAGGTTATCCGCTGGCTAGCAAGGTATTGGATTATGAAGCAATGGGCTGCCTGGCATTTGAACCTGGTGCATTAATCATTAGGCCCGATGGAAAGAAGTCGAAAATTTGGCAATTTACTGACCCATTCAGGCGTCCGATTAAGGGTGTTTTTGGGGCGTTTAGCCTGTTTACATCTCCCTTAAATTTGCTCAGAGTCGGATTGCTTAGAATAAAATTAGCTCGGAAGAAAGACTCAAATTTATTTCAAAAAGAATCACAAACTACGCTTGATTATTTGCAATCAAAAGGATTCAGCCAATCGTTTATTGACCGATTTTTCACTCCATTATTTGGTGGGATATTTTTAGAAACAGAGCTAAGAACTGACTCAAGAATGTTTGATTTTGTTTTCAAAAATATGTCAAGAGGAGACATGGCCTTGCCGAAGAACGGAATAGCGGCTTGTCCCCAACAAATTTTTGACCGCCTAACAAGAACAGCACTGAAATTAAATTCGAATATCTCTATAATAGATGAAACAAAACTTAGCAACGGTGATGAGGTTTTCCAATATGATTTAGTTGTCAAGGCCTTTGCATCTGATAAGTCAAATCTGACTAGAGGTGTTTGGACTATACACTTCGCTGCACCTCAATCCCCTCTTAAGGGCAAATACATCATGCTCAATTCTACTCTAAAATCGGCAAAAGGGCTAATCTCTCATTTGGCTGTACCATCCGATATCCAACCAAATTACGCTCCTTTGAACCAATCATTAGTCACGGTTACTGTGGTCGAAGAGGATGCCAAAAAGCAAGGATTATCGACAAATGAAGCGGTCAAGGACTCTGTGATTAAAGAATTATCACAATGGTTTCCCGATCAAGTCCGAGATTGGCGTGTTCTCGATGTACAATATATTGAATCGGCATTGCCAGAATTGTCAAGTGCGGATTTTGATAATTTTTCCAAACCAAGCGACGATTACTCGTGTGGAGATAGTACCTACCACGGTAGTGTTGAAGGTGCATTATTATCAGCCCAAAGAGCGATAGATAATTATCTCAAAAATGGGGCACAGGAATGAATTAATCAACCAAAATGACTCATGGAAATAAACTCTTCTTTATATGTCAGTTTGCTTGATTGAGTAACATGCAAACAAAGACAAAACCTACAGCAATCATTGTTGGGGCAGGTCCGGGGGGACTAGCAAGCGCAATGCTTCTCGCTTATTCAGGCGTGGATGTTACAATAATCGAGAAAGAATCTAAAGTTGGTGGCAGAACTAAACTCGTTGAAAAAGACGGATTCACCTACGATAGAGGGCCAACATTCTTCCACTATCCAGAAGTCATCGAACAAATCTTTCAAGCAGTTGGGTTAGATGCCCACAAAGAACTAGAACTCATCCCGTTGACCGATCCATCCTACAGACTTGTCTTTGGTGCTGGTGGTCAAATAGATGCTACCAGTGATTTGGATCTGATGACAGAAAGGATACGTGAATTATCCGGAGATAAAAATGCACGAGGCTTTGAGAAGTACGTTAAAGACAACAGGAAGAAACTGGATCTGTCCAAAGCATGTTTACAAACGCCTTGGACAGGCCCTTCAAATCTGTTCACTAGGCGAGCTTTGCGAGTAGCCAAGGTTTTGAAGCCATGGGCCTCAGTAGCAAGCGATTTGAGAAAGAATTTCGATGACGAAAGAATTAGGTTGGCTATGTCCTTCCAAACAAAGTACTTGGGAATGAGTCCATTCCATGCACCTTCTCTGTTCACCATTCTTGCATTTTTGGAGTATGAACATGGTATTTTCCATGCTAGAGGCGGACTTGGCTCAATTACTCCCAAATTAGCAAAGATTGCCGAAGGATTTGGTGCAAAAATCCGCACCTCTACGCCAGTAAAAGAACTGATTTATGAAGGAAAAACAGTAGTTGGAGTCAAACTAGAGAATGAGACAATATATGCTGACAAAGTTGTTGTAAATGCTGATTTCGCACACGCAATGACAACATTGGTTCCAGATGAAAAGAGAAAGAAGTGGTCTAACAAAAAATTGGAAAAGAAGGGTTACTCATGCTCCACATTTATGCTATACTTGGGCATGGACAAGACATACGACGACCAACCTCATCATCAAATCTACGCTTCACAACGCTATGAAGAAAACCTCAATGATATTACCAATCATAAGATTACTTGGGACGACCCTTCCTTGTATGTCCAAAACGCTTGTGTTACAGACCCACAACTGGCCCCAGAAGGTTGCTCAACATTGTATGTTTTGGTTCCAGTACCAAACACTCACGAGTCGATTAATTGGGAAGATATCAAAGATGAGTACCGCGATGTTATCCTAAACCAGATGGCTAAACTGGGCTACGATGATGTTGCTGATCATATCATCTCAGAAACCATCGTAACTCCGGATGATTGGGGCGCATCGGACATTTACCGTGGAGCAGTATTCAATCTTGCTCACAACCTAGGTCAAATGTTGTGGAGGAGACCTCAAAACAGATTCGAGGAAGCCAAAAACCTGTACATTGTAGGTGGGGGGACTCATCCTGGAAGCGGATTACCAACAATCTTTGAGAGCGCTCGAATAAGCAGCAAACTACTGCTTGCTGACTTAGGCCTAGATCCAGATTGGAATGGAGTAAGCAACTGGTTCCCTGAGGTTAAGAAACCTAAAGCTAACAGCAAAAATTCCGGATCAACGAAGCGAAATCATGCTTCTGGTGAAGGACATGCAGCCTAAATTAATTCCAATACTGGTAAGTATAGTGATGCTATTATCCGGTTGTACGACACCGGTTGATGACAATAAGCCTGATGAAATACCGTTGCAAATGTCATTCGTTGTTGAGACGCTTGATCGGCCTGAAGACGGTGGCTCCGAGTATAACCTCAAGGAAAACCTAGCAGAAAATCCTGTACTTATTCTTTGGATTGCTGCAGGATGTTCAGGTTGCCATGACTGGACACAATTAATACGCGAAGCTACTGAAAACGGCAGCCTAAATACCACTTCTGTCAATATTGTCAGTATTCACAGGTGGGCAGAAATAGAATCTGCTAACCAAATAATGGAGGTTTTTGGAATCGAGGAAAACAATTCTAACTATTCCCCTTGGCCAATAATAATACCATCAGAGTCAGATATGATCATTGATTTCGCAACAGGCCTAACCACGGATTTCACTATCTATGAGGGGTTCAACAATCTTGGCACTCCAACTGTCCAATTGATTGGTCAAGACGGCATTAAAATGTGGCAATCAAAGTCTTACTGGGCTAACTTTTCCATGTTACAAGAAGCCTGGGACATAGCAGAAATCATCTCAGAAAAATCTGCTACCGAATAATCAACCTCAAAGACTGTGCGCGTTAGGGTTTGCCTGTTCGCCCCCTGGGGGGGAGGCGGTGGAAATCTTGGGTGACGGAATAAAACTGCCTGTAATCAACGGACTGGGACGCACAAATCGAGTAGATAATTGGTGGTCACAGCCCTTGGCTATGGGTTTAGCATTAACATTAGCACTATTGTACACATTCTGGCGACTATTCCTTCACGATACTGGGATTTCGTACCAATTAGACGGCAGCACTGTTATGTCGCCAATATTCTCTCCCAATGTGTTGGAATGGGATTTGTTTGGTTTGTCGGACTGGGACCATCCTCATTGGGTAAACGCAGCAATTTTGGTATTATGGATTCCATTTGGGTTTAGAGGTACCTGTTATTACATGAGAAGAGTGTATTACAGAACTTTCTTCGCCAGTCCAGTTGCATGTTGGGTAGATGAACCCGATATCAACAAGAAACTCGGATACAAAGGAGAAAAGAGAATTTTCATACTCAACAACTTGCACAGGTATTTTCTCTATGCTGCAATGATAATCATTGCTATAAAATGGTGGGACGTGACACATACACTAACATTTGAAAACGGACAGTATGGCTTTTCAGTGGGTACTTTCGTTATGGCGATAGAAGCGTTTCTACTAACTATGTATGTCACTTCATGTCATGCTTTGAGACATCTTGCAGGCGGCGTGCTTGATCGTTGGACAACCGGAATTAGCCGATTGCGTGGGAAAATTTTCGGCAAATTGAGTGTAGCTAATCGCTCACACGGGTTTTGGTTTTGGACTTCTTTGGCTTTTGTTTTCATTGGCGATTTATGGGTGCTAGCGGTGAATGAGGGGTATCTAACCGGTTTAGCTGATTGGAAGTTAATTCTGTTTTGAGGTGATATTATGGCTGAGGATTTCAAGAAATACGAATATGATGTCATTGTGATTGGTGCAGGAGGAGCAGGCCTGCGTGCTGCAATAGAAGCTGCAAGAAGCGGCGCTAAAACGGCAATAATTACCAAATCACTGCTAGGCAAAGCACACACTGTAATGGCAGAGGGTGGTTGTGCAGCAGCGCTTCAAAACGCCGACCCTAGAGACGGTTGGAAAGTCCACTTTCATGACACTATGAAGGGTAGTAAGTGGCTAGCAGACTGGCAAATGGCCGAATATCACGCTAAAGAGGCGCCAGATAGAGTAAGAGAACTTGAACAATGGGGTGCAGTGTTTGACCGCACCACTAAGGATTTAATCAACCAAAGAAACTTCGGTGGACATACATTTCCGCGATTAGCACACGTCGGAGATGCAACTGGGCTGGAAATAATTCGGACGCTTCAAGAGCGTGGAATTCACGAAGGCATTGACATCTTCATGGAGTATACAGTAAGACATTTGCTAAAAGAAGGCGATAGGGTTACTGGATGCGTAGCATACACAAGAGTTGATGGCGATTTCCACGCCTTCTCGGCTAAATCAGTTGTCTTGGCAACTGGTGGAATTACTAGAGTTTGGTCGGTATGTTCGGGCTCTTGGGAGTATACTGGAGACGGTCATGCACTAGCTTTGTGGGCTGGCGCTGAACTAAGGGATATGGAATTCGTCCAATTCCACCCGACTGGAATGGTATGGCCTCCATCGGTTAGGGGAATATTAGTTACTGAAGGTGTTAGAGGTGAAGGCGGCAGATTGACAAACTCTGATGGTCAAAGATTCATGTTCGATTATGTTCCAGAAATGTTTGCTGGAGACCATGCAGAAACCATTGAAGAATCAGACCAATGGGTTGAGGAAGTTGTATCAGGCAAATTAGCAACTGTTAGGAGACCTCCAGAACTGTTGACTAGAGACGTAGTTGCCAAGGCGATTAATTCTGAAGTTAAGGCAGGAAGAGGTTCGCCTCATGGTGGAGCATTCCTCGATATTTCACATCGTGGTGAAGAAGCGATATTGAAGAAGTTGCCTTCAATGCACCACCAATTCAAGGAACTAGCAGGAGTTGATATCTCCAAGGAACCTATGGAAGTTGGCCCGACAGCGCACTACGTTATGGGTGGTGTTTTGGTTGATGCAGAAACTCAAGAATCAACAGTATCAGGACTTTTTGCTTGTGGTGAAGTTGCCTCAGGTTTGCATGGTGCCAACAGATTAGGCGGCAATTCACTATCTGACCTAATCGTGTTTGGTAAGCGTGCAGGAGAATTCGCTGCTAAGCGAGCGAAAGATTTGGCACAGCCTGTAATAGACGATTCACAAGTTGAACAAGCTATTGATGTCATGTTAGAACCATTCAATAATGAAGGTGGAGAAAATCCTGGTTTCATTTACGATGAGTTAAGAGATATGATGCAAGCGAAGGTCGGAATCATTAGGACCAAGCAAGAGTTAGATGAGGCTATTGAAGATTTGAAGGCATTTGATGCTAGAAGGATTGCTGCCTATCCTGGCTCCTCAAGGAAATATAACTCTGGATGGCACCAAGCGCTCGATTTGAAGAATATGGTAGATGTATCATACGCAGCAACACTTGCGGCTGTAACCCGAGAAGAGAGTAGAGGTGGCCATACACGTGACGATTTCCCTGTTCCAGATGATGAATACTGGGCAAAAACAATCAACGTAATTTACATGGAAAATGACGAAATCAAAGTCCGCCAAGACCCTGTTGTAGAAATGCGTGACGATCTCAAAGATGCAATCAAGGAAGTCAAAGATATGATTGCTGAGCGTGCTGCAGAAGCAGGAGGTGGCAAGTAATGTCATTAAAGGGTAAAAAACAGAATTTCAAAATTACCAGGGGAGAAGGAGAAGACGCTTCGATGGAGGATTATGAAATCGAGTTAGATGAGGGGATGGTTGTTCTTGACTGCGTCCATAGAATTCAATATGAGCAGGAACCAGATTTGGCGGTAAGATGGAACTGTAAAGCCGGTAAATGTGGTTCTTGTTCAGCGGAAATTAACGGCAAGCCTCGGTTGATGTGTATGACGAGAATGAGTGATGTCGTTGATGAAGTTAAGGAAGGAGAACCTATCGATATTCGCCCAATGAAAACATTTCCTCACATCAAGGATTTAGTCACTGATGTTTCATGGAACTATGAAGTTGCTCAAAAAATCAAACCAATTAATGGTCCCGAAGAAATGAACTGGGAATTTAACCAAATGGAAGCAGATAGAGTCCAACATTTTAGAGAATGTATCGAATGCTTCCTTTGTGTAAACACATGTCACGTGCTCAGAGATCACGAATTGTTTGACGACTTTGCTGGTCCTAGAAACTTGGTTAGACTCGCTCAGTATGAGATGCACCCATTGGACTTAGAAGACAGAATTCCTGAAATTAAGAAAGAATTTGGTGTTGAGTATTGTAATATTACGCGTTGCTGTACTGAAGTATGTCCTGCAGGAATCCAAATAACAGATGATGCAATAATCCAGCTCAAAGAGCGAGTTGTAGATCGTTATTATGATCCACTGCAGAGAATATGGCGAACTCTAACTCGTCAAAAGGTACGTTACTGAAGGCGATAATCAATGAGTAAAGCCATGTTGGCAAAGACTGCTTTGTCAACGGTTTTGGGTCTATTTTTCGTAAATGTTGGCATTGCACATTTCACTGACACGAAATGGTTTGAACCAATAGTTCCACAGGCCTTAGGAAATCCAACATTTTGGGTATTAATAACTGGAGTTATGGAAATCGTCCTTGGGTTGGGGATAATAATCCCGTTAACTAGAAGATATTCATCCTTGTTTATGGTACTATTTCTTATTGCAGTCTATTGGGCTAATCTGAACATGTGGATTAATGATATACCTTTGGACAGTATTACACTCGCCCCAATATGGCATGTAATTCGGCTAATAGGACAATTGGTAATGATTGGCACAGCTCTCTGGGTCGGAGGATGGTTGTCAAAGGGTGAGGCAGATGATAGATAGAGAAAATCGCTACCCAAGGATATTCGGCAGTGTACTATTTTTTGCTGGTATTTTCTTGTTTTTGTTTCCAGAGACTTTTCAGGAAATTCCATCATCACTGAGTGTAGATGAGAAGATAGACTTGAAAATTAGGTACTCGGCTATTCCAATTGCTCTTGGTGTTTTTTGCTTAATAATTGAGAGATTTAGTGCAGAATCTACGGCTTACAAACTGTTACTTGCATTACTAGCCCTTGATCTTGGCTATTTCGTTACAAGGTTAATTGCTCTAGCAGTTCATGGTTTTGAGTCAGAGATCCAATTTGCTTGGCTAGCAATAGAGATTATCATTGCATTCGTATTATTGTATGGTTTGAAATTAAAAAAGGCCCCCTCGAAGGCCTAAACCTTCGAAGGGGCAGTTATATTCCGCAGAATATATCAGTTCATAAGGTGTCTAAAGACTCGGAATTGTCACTCAAAGGTGCTCGATTCCGATTTTCTTTACGTTTGCCTTCTTGATCTTGTCAGGGAGCCAGGCTGGGCCATTTGCAGGCTTGTCAACCATTGATATGCTGCCAGTGAAGCAGTGGACTCTCTTGGTTCCACGCTCTCTTAGGCGTATATCGGTGTGTCCACGGGTTGCAGCTTTTAGGGCTGCACCACGTGGTTGTTTGCTCGCAAATACTTGGCTTGTATCTTTGCCGCCCTGCATTAGGACGAAATATTTCTTATCAGACATTTTGGATAACCTCCGGTACCAAGTAAATTGGTTAGGTATATAGTATTTATGCCGAAAAACCGCTATACTGCGCTACATATAGGGCGCAGCACACCTTTCGGGCAGACAGTTTTTACCAAAACGGGACATGTAATGGCAACTTAAACAATATCTGCACCAGCAAGAGTTTTTGTGTTCAAGACACCATCGACCGGACGTATTGTCTCGACTACAGTTTTTGCAATTGAGGCTAAATCGTCAGCAACTAATTTGATTATCAAATCATAATCACCGAAGAGAACAGTAATGTCATCAACATTCTGCATCCCTTTAATGGTGTTGTAAGCTTCAATTTCCATTCCAGGTGTCACGTTAACTAGTACATATCCTACAGCCATGCTATCGTGATGCCTATGACTAGGTAGATAATGAATTATTCCAAAGAAACATTCGGTATCTTATAAAATTGACAAAACCGGTAAAAATTCACACTTTTTTGCGAACTAAATAAGTAAGACACCCCTCCATGCTTGTTCGATGCCGGAACTATATATGTCCAGAACCTGCAAATGGGGTGTGTTAACTGTAGTAGGTGGAGATTTATGGGATCACACTGGTGATGCTCTAATTACTCCGGCAAATAATCGCTTGTCCGGGAGAGAGGGACTAGACTCCATGGTACACGCTAAAGCCGGTTCAGAATTGACTCAAGTCACAAGAAACATATGTTTGGAAAAGCGAAAAATCAACGCGCCACCTTGTGCAGTAACTCATAATGTAGTAACCAAACCGTACGCCCTTTCAACAAATTACAAGCACATTATTCATGCAGTAGGGCCAGATTGTCGCAGACCAAGCCAAGATGAATCAAGAAGACAACTTCTACCAGAAACTTATCACAACCTCTTCGACCGTTTCAAAGAAATGGATGATGTTCGAAGAATCGTGTCTCCACCAATCTCTATGGGAATATTCAGTTATCCACACAGAGAAGGCGCAAGAATTACTCTAGAGGTCTTACTGAATCATCTCGATGGTGAGGAAGACCCTGGCTTCAATGAATTTATTTTAGTTATTAAAGAACGTAATTTCATTAACAATATGCGTACTGTATATAGAGAATCTGAAGATCAGTTGCCTGGTATAGATACAACAAATCAATAGGTGATTAATTGGTTGACCTAGTACAATCGGTCGCCTCATCTTTTCCAACCGATAGGAAAAGTTTTGATTCTGTAATCATGATTTCCAATAGCGTAACAAAAATTAGGCAAATTTACGACGTAATTCCCACCGAGATAGGAACTACAATACTAACTAGTAAATCTAGGGTAATTGAATCATTTGCAGACGATGATATTGCCGTTGTCATGATGGATGAATCATTATCGGCCATGGGTTTACAAATTTTAAATCAGTTACACGATATGATTCTTCAAGCAATTGGTGAAGGACGTATTGCCCGTGGCGAGAAAATCTTAGTTGTACTTGCTGAACCTCTAGATGGGTTATTCTCAATTGATACTACGATGCTTAATGCAAATAGGTTTGCTACCTTATCCAGCGAAATAAATGTTGATCTAGAAGTTTTAACCAAATCTATGCAATTAGCCAGACATATCGGCTCAAGGGGTAGAGAAGGACATTCAGTAGGTGCTTTATTTGCCATAGGTTCTTTGCCTAAACTAAGAAAATACTCAACTCCTTTGGTACTGAATCCATTCAAAGGTCATGATGCAGAAAAAAAGAGCATATTACATGACGAAAATCACGAAACTCTGGCCGAATTCGCTTGGCTTGATGGCGCGATTTTCTTTAACAAGGAAGGGGTTGCAAGCGATGCAGGTAGGTATATCCAAGTCCCAGCAGGGACCCAACCAAAGTACGGTGAAGGTGGTCGACATTTGGCTGCTAGAGCGATTTCTCAATTGGCTGAATGTGCGGCCATTTGCGTATCATCATCTGGAAAAATCACCTTGTACGTCAATGGTCGAGAGAGATACAAGGTTCGGCTAAACTGATTATTCAGCCTCTTGCAGTTTACTTTCGAACGGGTTTAGTCCAATTTCGGCAGAATTTATTCTCAAACTGATAAGATGTAAATCATCTCTTGCACCCTCCAATGAAGCTGAATGTAGATTCCTGTTGACTATTTCTTTGATTCTCTTGATGGATGCTAACCGTTGATTCTTGTCTTTTGGTCTCAACTGTTCTCCTCTAAGTGACATTAACCAATCTTCTAAGGTGTTCTTGCCCCATTCAGGCGCACGCATTTTTGCTGCGAGAAGAATGTCAGAATTTCTGTGTCTAAATCTAACTCTTCCGTCGCTGATTCGAGTCGCTTGAATTGATCCAGGATTCCAGATATCCAGTGGTATATGCAAGTGATGTCTAATTTCAATTCTATCCCGGGACATATTCACAGCATTGTCTTTGAACACAAAATCAGCAATGAGTACACTGCGTTGTAGTTTTATGAAAACTTGAACTCTTTCATCATCTTCAAACCATTCCAAGACCTCTGTTGGACTCTGGCCCCATGTGTCATCGCACCACTCCGCAATATCATCGGTTAGTGGTTGCATGTTTGCTCCTTTTCGTACTTATTCTTCAACTTTGTTCATCTTTTGTTAATATTCAAATTAAGTGACAATGTCGGTGTGCCATGGCAGCCAACTGGGGGACCGTGGATTTCGACTGGTCGTTCATTTTGTTGTTGATACTTTCATGGTACATATTACTAAGAATATGGGAAAATAATGGTACCCTTGACCGCTGGAATGCTTCTAGAGTGTTCGGAGTAATATTGATGGTAAGAAGTAAGCGTGGATTAAAACTGCTCGACAAGACAGTAAGACCACGAGGATTCTGGCGCTTTTATGGTGAAGTATCCCTGTGGGTATGCATCTTCTCAATGTTAATGGTCGGCTTATTGATGATAATCGCATTCATAACTGCATTAGTTACTCCACCACAAACTCCTCCACCTAGTGCTAGTGAGTTAGTCGCTATACCCGGATTAAACCCCGTCATACCCCTTGGATGGGGTGCCCTAGCATTTATTGTGGCACTGGTAATTCATGAATTTGGTCATGGTTTACAAGCACGTGCTCACGGAATGAGAATTAGAGCATTTGGATTGTTACAACTCGGCCCTTTGCCACTCGGTGCTTTTGCGGAGCCTCAATATGAGGAGTTGACCAATGCACCAAGCAAAGAGAGGATGAGGATGTTTGCTGCTGGTCCAGCAACCAACATCTTTGCAGCCGTTGTCTGTCTAATGTTCTTAGGAGGACTAGCAGGGCAGTTTGTGGCAAGTGATGATGGTGTACATGTGCGAGGAATTGTTCAGGAGGAAGGAGCGTATGATGCAGGTCTAGAGCCATGGGACACTATTCAATCAATCGATGGCCAAACGGTAACCAATGTCGATGATTTCTACGATATCATGACCATTTACTCGGCAAATGATACGATAGCAATCACTGTGATGCATCAAAACGGTCAAGTTGAGACATTGAATGCGACTCTTTCGGACAAATATGACTATTATGTCGATCTAGGATGGTCAAAATCTAATTTGGATGGTTTAGGAATAGAGAAAGGTGATCCCTTCCTTGGTGTCGAAGGCTTATCTGGGGGAACAGCAGGTATTGACCGTCTCGCTGGGCCGCTTTCACCCCGATGGGATGGGAACATTTTGCAAAAGTCGGTCATGGTTCCATTTCACACACTAAGCATGATGATTGTCCCATTTGAATTACAGGGCGTAGCAATGCATCCTTTTGAAGAATCATTACTAGAGGCAGATGACAATCCATTTGCACAAACTCTCGGCACCAATGGATTACTATTTTTAGTGAATTTGTTTTTCTGGTTGCTGTGGGTAAACATTCTGCTTGGCTTCACAAATTTGATACCGATGGTTCCGTTTGATGGAGGTCACATGTTCAAGGATATGCTAAGAGGTATCCTAAATGGTGTCAAGAGACTCGGGAAAAAATTGAAGTTTTGGGATATCAATCCCATGTGGATAGAACATATATCCAGCAAAGCATCAAACATATCATCACTCGCATTGCTAGGGATGATAGTGTTTATTTTGGTAATCCCATATTTCTAAGCTCTAGAGTTTCCTTCTCTTCAATTCAGCGAGAATGTTTCTCTTAGGCTTTGTTTTAATTTCAGTATTTCTAGGAAGAGTTTCTGATTTGACGTAACTTGTGTTACTTATGCTACGAGCTTGTAGATTTTTCATTTTTGTTTGACCACCATTTACTTCTGAGCAAACTAATGCAATGAATTCATTGAGCGGCATTCCATCCTCCCAATTGAGGTATGGTTTGCCATTACGAGTTAATGGAAGGCTAGGAATTGAAGATTCAAGTTTCCTTAATTTCCCATGTAATGTCTCAGTTTCTACTCTAAAGAGTCTCCATGAATCGCCCCTAACTCCTTTTAGGCGATATGCGTATAGCGGCATTAGACATGACCTATTACCCTCATAAACTAACGAATTATATTGGTCCACTGTCCTTCCTGAGAGATACAATTTCGCTTGTTTTGAAGATTTAACTTCAATAGGGAAACACAGATCCCCTCTTAGAGCTAGCAAATCTCCAGACCCCTCGATTCCGGAACCTGCGGCTCGAACGACAAGGAAGGGCCGTTTTTCTATCAATTTCATCTTGGCTTTTTCAAGCTCGGTGCAAGATTTTATGATAGCATTAACGCCTTTGGTTAAACCAGCAAGAACCTGCCTTAATTCCCGCTCATACTTGCTGCTCACGCCATAGTATCATTGTCAAACGCTTTTGATTACTTCGGTTATTGAAAGAAAATAACTCCGAGTTTTTGTTAGAACATTTTTTTCGGTAGGTTTGTGTTTGTCGACACTTTACCCTTGACATGGTGGGACTGGCGATACGGACTGATGATTTCCGTTTGTCATTCAAATTAATTGAAAAATTGCGTTCTAAAAATTTAAGTTTCGAGGTAATTGATTTAAAAAAATCAATTCCTAGTGAGAAGGTAGTATGGTTTTCTACCCCCTCAGAGATTGTCAATCATCCTACATTAGGTACTCCTATTCCAGTTGAAATCGATAGCATTGATGATGCAATATTATCGGCATTATTTCAACTAAAACAGACATCAACGCCCGTCTTATTGGTAATTGGTGTTGACCCAGGTCCATATCCTGGTGTTGCATGGATGGTTGATGGGGCTTTCAATGGTGTGATGGAGTTAACATCAGTTGATGAGGTGATTCCAAAATTAGAAAAATTAATCGATATTGCAAACTTCGAATCTGTGATAATTAGGATAGGCGATGGAGCTCCATTGATTAGGGATCGTATAATCAACGATTGCATCGCAGAAAACTGGGTCGTAGAGCAAGTTAACGAAACCAAGACGTCGATTGGTTTGATACGAAATAATCACTCAATTTCTGCCCTTAGAATTGCGGCAAATAGTGGTCGTAAAGTGTGGCAAATGAGAGATTTGAACCCATCAGATGGTGAAATAAAGTATATTCAAACAGAAAGTAGAAAGCGCTCCAATGGCGAATTAACCATCTCTAAAACTACCGCTATATTAGTCGCTAGGGGTGAATTGAGTATGGACGATGCCATAGCAAATAATCACCATCATTCTTCAGAAGAATAATCGACTTCTAGTTTAGCTTGCCTCATCTCTGGTGAGTCTTGCATAATCTTCTTTAACACAACTTCCAAACCAACGGGAGCGAATATTATGCCACCAATCACCATGGCCAAAAAGAGGAATGACGATCCTGGAACATATTGAGTGCCTGGTGAATCTGCGCCACTTAACATTAATTTCACCGTACCAAGCCAAGGTATCTCACCACCAGCAACCCCAACTAACCAATCGCCTCTAACCGGCCCTGCTACCCCAGATGCGCTGTGAATCCCAGATGACCCATTGACGACTAATCCGCCTTGGTCAACAGAGCATTGGTTGTTATCACCAAGTGTAACGATACCAGAATGTTTCGGTTGCCAGTTCCATACTACAAGATATGGCTCAACATTAGCATGTGCCATTCTCTTGCAATCATAGTATCCAGCATTATAACCATCAAATCTGATTGTGATAGTTTCTGAATCCGTGACATTTGTTCCTGGTACCGACCAAGTCAAAACACATGTTCCAACCTCCCCATCTTCATCTTCGACAGCACTATCCCATGTGCCACCGTTAGGGCAATAATCAGAGTTGTCAGTTGCTAATCGATTTGGTGATGTAGTTTGGCTCGGTTCAACTCTTAGTATTGCTCGGTGAATTATCGGCGTACCTTCGTCGCCATTTTTATGATAAATTATCACATCTCCTTCCATGCCATGAGTCTCATAACCGTGATATTTGTTGCTTCGATCACTTGCTTCAGCGAATGTGATAATATTGTCATACGGCGTGTCCATTACTAGAATTAAATCACCAGCGTCTATGCTCCCCACCTCGCCATTTTCTTCGTGAATCATTGAAGATGATTCGACAACAACCAGGGGCGGCATTGTTCCAGTGTGAGCCCATAATCCCAAAACAAGGAAAGCAATCATTGCGACTGCAAGCAACATCTCTCGCAGCAGATTGTTAAACGGGTTACTGTCAGTCAACTTTTACCCTCATTTTCGCTTCTTGAGGCCTTTATCGACAAGGAAAGAATCCCATGCAACGGCATGACCGGCGCCCAAGACTTTGGCAGCCTCATCACCTTCAGATTTACGTCGCTTTAGTTCCGATGTAGAATCAATCTGTTTCAATTCATCGAGTAAATTGACGTAACCTCTTAGATTCAAAAATTCCGGTGTGGCGACAATCAAAATTAGGCTTGAAAGTACAACCATACCTATGGCAGCACCAGTAAACTCGCCCCAGTCTGCATCACTTTGCAAGAATAATAGTTGGTAGGCACTTGCTATCAAAAGAATTGCTGCAGCTCCAAAAGCAGTTGCGCTTAACATTAGTTGTCTGCCATGCTGTTTTGCCCATAACCTGCCAAAGAACCCCATATCATCACCATTGCTTGGTAGGTGGTACCATGTTTGAGTTCTTTGATGTTTTGTTTACATTTTTCATTACAAATACTCAAAAGTAGAGCCAATGAAGAGATACTAGGGGGATGGGGAGAGTATGTCTAGTGTATTTTCCCAATTACATGAAAATCTCCAAGAAGCACTTGCTGCAAGGCAGTGGCAACCAACTCCAATACAAGAGTCTGCAATTCCAGATGTAATTGACGGTAAAGACAGACTACTAATCGCTCCAACAGGTTCGGGTAAGACATTATCCGCAATTTTACCAATCTTACACAGATGTATAACCGAAGATTGGGAGCCGCTCTCGGTCCTCTACATCACTCCCTTACGAGCCCTAAACAGAGATGTTGACCGCCGACTCCAAGATATAGCTGAAGCGGTTGGTTTACGGGTAGGATTAAGGCACGGTGACACAACCAAATCAGAGCGAGCCAAACAAGTTAGAAAGCCTCCACACATACTAGTCACTACACCAGAAACTTTCCAATTAATGTTCACGGGTAAAAATCTACGCGGTTTACTTAAGACTGTCAATGCAGTGATAGTCGACGAAGTTCACGATTTAGCAGCAAGTGAACGAGGTTGGCAGTTATCACTAGGATTGGCAAGATTAGAAGCACTATCCGGCAGAAAGGTTCAGCGAATTGGCTTGTCTGCAACAGTAGGTAATCCTGAACAGGTAGCTAAGTGGCTATCTGATTCTGGAGAGGTAATCATTGAAACTGGTAAACGAATAACGGAAATTCTAGTTGAAACAGAATTTCCTGAATCAGAGGATGAGACAGGGGCAATCGAATATGCCATTCCGTCTCGTGCACATGCAATCTTCCGTCAAATCATCAAGATGATTCGTAAAGACGCTCCATGTTTGTTATTTGTCAACAGTAGAAGCGATGCTGAAACGATTGCTAATCGCTTGCAGAAAATGGCTCCAGATCTCGAAATCGGTGTCCACCATGGTTCCCTTGCGACAAAAACCAGAGTGGAGATGGAAGACGGCTTGCGTGAAGGTAAAATTTCAGGATTAGTGTGTACGTCTAGCCTAGAACTCGGTATTGATATTGGTCTAATCAATAGGATAATTCAAGTCAAGAGTCCTCGCTCTGTAGATAGATTATTGCAGAGAGTCGGCCGTGCAGACCACAGACTTGGTGGAATTGGGCGAGGTAACATTTTCGCCTGGGATTGTGACGAATTGTCAGAGGCAGCAGTAATTGCCAATAGGGCGATGAGAGGAGAATTAGAACCCGTTATTTGGCGAAATAATCCACGAACTGTGGCCATAAACCAATTGATTTTAATGGCCCATTGTTTCAAAGCAGTTCCTATTGATGAGGCTACTATGATAATCAACCAAGCACCACAATTTGAATCTTGGACCAGAAAGGATACAATTGATGTTTTAGCAGTGATTGCTGAAAATTGGCTGGTAAAATACTCTGAAACTCCCGAGCAAGTACCTTGGTACAGGTGGCCTACAGCAATATATGAGAAAGCAAAACTGCTCAAGGAGAATGAATCAGTCCAATTGCCACCCGAAAGACCGTTATTCAAAACACCAGATGAAGAGATTGATTCAAAATTAAAGAAGATAAAATTGCAACTCCCTCGAGAATATTCAAACGGTTGGATTTCCGTCTCAGGCAGGACAAGGGATTGGGTTACTAATCACCTATCTATGATACCAGATAAACAATCCTACAGGGTAAGAGACAGTGTAACAAGGCGGACCATAGGTAGTGTTGACGAGGCATTTGTATTATCGTTAAACGATTCAGGTGAGGATGAGGATGGAGCAGTACGAAGATTTGTCATCGCTGGAAGAACTTGGATGATAATTGATGCAGATCCGGAGAAGTCAGAACTTCTAGTAGTACCAGCATCAGATCAGGCAAAGGCACCTCAATGGGTTGGAGAATTGCCCCCAGTCCCCGCTGAAGTATCACGAGAAATTGGGAAATTGAGAGAATTGATTGCTCTTGATTTAGGATTGATAGATTCCGAAATAACGAGACCTAAATCAATTGACAGATTCAAGTTACTCTCTTCAAATTCATTACAAGTTAGTGATTATCCAATTAATCAGCATGGTCTTGGGATGCTTAGTGAAGAGATTGGAGAACACATAGAGAAATCTAGTAGTTTGCCAACAGACCGTAATATAACGATAGAAGCAAGGAATGACGCTTTGATAATCAATTCCTGTCAGGGTACTAAAATTAACGAAACTATTGGCCATCTATTACTGGCCATGGCCTCAACCAAATCTGGGACTTGGGGACGTTTAATCATTGAATCAACACGTATTGGAATACAAGCATCTGGTATTTCCCCCGAGGATTTAGTTGGTTGGTTGAATGAGACCCCGCCCGACGCTTTGGAAGGTTTATTGAGCGTGACTTTACCAAATTCTAGACAACTTAGATGGCGATTTGCTGAGGTTGGAAAGGCATTTGGCATCATAAGACATGGAGTTGACCCAAGGCGAATCAACCTACAAGCATTGATTAGACGATATCGTGGCACTGTAGTTCTTCAAGAAGTACTGGATAAGTTATTTTTTGAAAAAATGGACATTCAAGGTGCTAAGGATGTTTTATCAGCGATTCAAGAAGGAGTAATATCGATTGAAATCGCCGCTCCAGGTCCAATCGGTTTGTCTCGAAGGTCGAGCAAAGATTTACTGTTACCAAACTGGGATAATGCAGCAGTTAGAGAGCGGCTGAAGTTGCGTTTGGAAAATGAAAGGGCGGTATTATGCTGTTTAAAATGCCAGAATGTGCGACGGTTTAGAGTCGCAAGGTATGAAACAATATCCGATATCGGCACCTGTTTGAAGTGTAAAGGTAGGATGCTAGCTTGTGCTAGAGAAGGTTTACTTTCAATGCTCAAAGATTGGGTCTCCTCCGAGGAAGATACCGACAGAGTACGAATGATCAAAAATGCAGAAATGGTCCAAAATAGGGGTCAAGAAGCGATATTATGTCTGATGGGTAGAGGAATTGGTGAGGCGACTGCGCAGAGAATATTACGCAAGGTGGCCAGAAATAATCGAGATGGTTTATTCAAGGCGATTCATAATGCTGAAGTCGAATATGCTAGAACCAGGAGATTTTGGGGCTAGTTCGCTTCATCCTGCATATTAATGATTTCAGCAGCCCTAACAACATCACCTTCTTCCCACCAATCAACAGCAATGAATGTTGGGCGCTTACCGTGCTCTAACCAACACTCATTAGCTCTCTCGACTAGGAAATCCACATCATTTGCATTCTCTGCTTGCGTTGGGTCGGCTAGCCCAACTTGATTGCTCAACCAGTTATTCATGTGATAAACCACCTGAATACCATCTCCTCTATGGACATCGCAATTCATTTCCGAAGTGCTTTGTTCTCCGTAATTTGTCGTCCAGCTATGGCTTAGGAAATCATGAATCCATGGATGTCTATTCTCATCACCTTGTTCCCAAAACACAACTAAATTTGTCTCATTATCAATCAATTCCTGTAAAGTTGGCCATGGTTCGTTAACGGCATGAACGAATACTCTGTCCATTAGCCCGGAATCCATGAATGCTTG
>VMHT01181489.1_pt1 | contig 47033 bp, 65 predicted proteins | sample 4693611 | NCBI WGS metagenome assembly VMHT01 (sample SAMN12280063, study PRJNA550983) | marine metagenome | isolation source: seawater sampled from same location over 5 years 0.02-0.2 micron viral filtrate | place: USA: collected off the coast of southern California halfway between the port... ... | reverse complement strand
TTGCCTGTTGGATTCTTATAATGCACCCATTTGTGATAACTCTCGTATTGTGCCGGTAAATGACCTTTATTCCACTTTGTATCTGTTTGGTATCTTAGTCTTTTATAGTTTTTATCATTCCAATCTTTAATACGATCTAAATCAACCAACTCAAAGTCTGGAAACTCATTCCATATAATCCATGCTGTTGGTAAGTGATATGTCGTTCCATATATCCAAGCAATCCAATATTTTTGCTCAAGATTATGTTCATATCTATCAAACAAATAATTGAGCAACCAAAGAGCCGGATCGCAATCTTTGTAAGTTAAAGACCAACAGGCCCATTCTATGAATGCATCTTTTCTACTGTCTTTATGTCTTAGGTCTTTCATAAATGTTTACGCAACCAAAAATCACCTGTCTTTTGTATTGCCTCGTAAGTTTGTATAAGTTTTTTCTGTGATAAATCTAAGTTTTCAATATCTTCTTTCTTTAATCTGTCACGAACTTTCTGTGATGGCAGTGCAATACTTGGATCTGTGATTGCTTTTTCTCTGAATATCTTTTGTTTTTGAACATCTTGCATAATTGGTTGGTCTGACCTTAAACTTCCAGACTTATCAACTGACCAAAATACTAGACCGTTCTTCATGTGAAATCCTATTGAGTCTGGTGTGCATGATAGTTTCATTCTTTCTGCACCTGATGCCCACATTTGAGTTTGCCATATTGCCCAAATAATACTTCCATATCCTCTACCAGACTGGCCTTCAAGAGTAAAAATCTCATACAGGTTTGTATAACCAGTTTTTTTGCTTAATGTTGAATAAATAAGTGCAACCTCACGGCCTTTATCAAAATAAACAAATGGTGGATTCTTAGAGTAATTTTTAAATCTAGTCCAAAGACTATGGGCCTGTCTAAAAAACTTAGTGTAACGGCCCTCTGGTTGTTTTGAGAGCAGTTCTGCTATCTGTTCTTCATTGTAAGTCTTCAGTGGCAAGATTAATCTCCGAATAAGTAATTTGTGCGTCAGAGATTTTATAAGACTTGCACATATCAGTTTTTCTGATTGTGTCAGGAGTGATGCCAGATCTCATCATAATATCTCTTGTTGATGCAACTATTGTTGTGTTTGATTGCACGGCATAATATAAAGGTCGTTGGTTGTTTCTAAAAAAATGCATATAAGGTTTGTTAGCTCTATTGTCTAATACTACACAGGACATGGAACTATCCTCACCTAACTCAAGTGGGTGTTTATCATCTATCCACATACGCATAGCAATCTCACTATCGCATTTTGTGGCAAAGTCATAACCATAAGTCTCAGGCCAAGATTCAGGAGATGCTTGTGTGATGACTCCGTTGTGAACAAGTGCTACCTGATGCTCTTGACTATACATTGGCTGATTCCAGTCCAAATCGGAAGTGCTATAACGACAATGAGCAATCAATTGTTTCGTTTGTATATCAGGTAATACGAAATCTTTTGCATGAGTTGGGAGTATCTTCCACTTGATAAGTCCGTCATCTATGTAAGCAATACCTGTTGCGTGTTTACCTCTAATCATAGACTGGTCTAATACACTGCGAAGCATATTCATATCTAAGAAATCATTGCTATGTAAACCTATTACTGCACACATATCATTCTCCGAATATAACAATCATAGAATCATGCATACCAGTACCTTTGGTCTCTATATGACCGGATCCATTTAAACCTTTAAACTTCAAACGGCCACGCACAAATCTAATATCTTTAGCATTAGGTTGAATATAATCATGAAATAACTCTGTGCTTGTGCTTACAGGCAGAATGAATACACATAACTTGCCAAACTTAGATTCTTGAATGCCTTTTTTTACAAAAGCCTCTTTGAGTTTACGACTATATGGTGGATTGATAAAGTTTCTTTGTCCCCATTCTATTGTAAGTCCATCAAAGTCTGCGTGTAACGGACATGGGTCAAAATCAAAATTGAACTCTTTATCTAACTGCTCATAAAACTCTGGTGGTGTTTGCCAATCATTATGATGTTTAAGATTTCTATTTTTACCCATAAATTAAGTTAATGCATCACCTTTCTCTCTCGCCTTTGCTCGTTCAAACTCCTTCTCGGCATCAAGACAATGAAACATATTCTCACGGTAATAACACACAATACTGATTCTTTCATAGGCAAGTTTTGATTTTAGTTCTGTATTGCCATGAAACTCATGCACATTAAAGAAACAGACATCTCCAGATCTAACATTGAAGCCAACATCATATCTTGGTATGGCTGTATAACCACCCTCATACTTACCGGCCTCCAATACTGCTAAATTACCCAGTCCACCTTTGTAATCTCCTGCATCAGTATGAAGTGCAGTCCTGAAATTTTTATTTACTGTCACAGTTGTGAAAGCCGTATCACCAATAACAAAATCATCGGATGTTTTATCTGCCATAGCTTTCTGTGCACGGTATCTTTCCGGACAGGCTTCTTCAAAAAGTTTGTCTATGTATTTAATATATGGATATGCGTCTCTAAACTGGTCAAAGTTTTTTTCAGTCCATGCTGTTTGTCTGCAATACGGAAATCTAACATTTCTGTCAAAATATCCTACAATGCCTGAGTTGACCGTATTGGCTCTATTGGTATTGGAAAGTGTGCCATCTTTCTTAAGCAGTTTTACTCTGACTTTTGTGATGTCTCCGATATCCCAATCTTTTTTTGTTTCATCAGATATGATGCCACCGGCTGCACCTCTATTGTTTGTAGGAGTGGCTGCATGACGAAGCACATAGTAAGCATCACGACATAGATTGGTTGGTATGGCATTCTTTCTAAAAAAGAAAAGTGGGTTGCCTTCTTCATCATAAGCATCGCAATCTTCCTCAATCAATATACTGAAATCATCTTCAGTAATCCATTCACCTGACCGTTTCTTTGCTTCCTCAAAACTGTATTTTGGTTTAAGTGTTAGTGTTTTCATAACATCGCTTTATTGCCTCATATACTGTATCTGTTAAATTTTCTTGGGCCCATTTTTCTTTTAGCGATCCGACCATCTCTTGAAATACAGGCTCAGTCTCAGTATTCAGGAATAAGTTTACCATACGAACATTACTTTGTTGAACATCATCAAGTGAAGCAAAGTTCTCGTCAAAGTTTGCGTTAGCTGCAGGCTCAAACTCTAAAATGTCGCTTGTTAGCTTTTGTATCTCACTCTCACCAAAACCAGTCATCATCATATCAAAATCTGTTTCTGCAAGATTCTGAAACTCTTTTGACAATAAATCATTATCCCAATCTGCTGCCTCACCTGACTTATTATCCATAATACGATATGCTCTTTTTTGTTCTTCACTCAGATCTGATGCTACATGAACAGGAACTTTTTTCATGCCTAATAACTTTGCTGCTTTCAATCTGGTATGACCGGCAAGAATAATATTATCCTCATCAACAACAATTGGTGTTTTAAATCCAAAAGTATTAATACTGTCAGCTACTTTGCTAACTGCTTCCTCATTTTTTCTTGGGTTATCTTCGTACTCAATTAAATCATTGATGTTTTGCAATACTACTTTAAATGCCATATCTACTCCTTTAAATTATAAAAATCATTTGGCTGAACTTTGCCGTCAGTAACTCTGAATAACATTTCCATGTCATTCTTTCTAGGCACACGCACATCTAAAATCCATTTTGCTAAAGTGCCTTGTGGAACAGTTTTACCAGTCGCCATCTCAATCAACTCAATAAATGCGTATTGTGTCATCTGTTCCTGTTTTAAATATTCTCTTAGCTTCATTTGGTACCTTTGGTCCCTTTTCACCATAGGGCCTATAAACCCCCTCGCTTTTTTTTATTCCTTTACGGAATTATAATAACACTTGATTGACAATGCAATGACATATAGAGGTGACATATGAAAAATGATATTTTTGCTGAACATGGGATAAAACATCTATCCGTTTCTAGTTGTAATACTTTTATTACCGATCCTGCAAGATGGGTAGCAAAGTATTTATTTGGTATGAAAACAAAGTCTGGACCGGCTGCATGGCGAGGCACGGTTGTTGATGAAGCTACTGGTATTTACCTACAATCAGAAAAGCCAAACCTAAAGAAATGCACAGATCTTGCTATGCGTAGATTCAAAGGTCTGACAGAGCATAACAATATAGACCCACATGACGATAAATGCTCAAAGGAACGACATCTTGTTCCACAATATTTAAAAACTGCAGTTGAGTTTTACGAAACACTTGGTATGCCAAAAGAATACCAAAAAGAGATCTTGTTGGATGTTGGTATGTCCGTGCCTATGCTCGGATATATTGACCTTCAATATGATGGCATTGTGAGAGATATAAAGACCGTTGGTCGCATACCCTCAGAAGTGCCAAACACGGTGAAACGGCAATTAAGTCTTTATGCCAAAGCAGAGGACAGTCTGCCTATTGTTGATTACATTTGTGTAACAACAAGAAAGCAAGAAGTGAAATCTGTTGTGGTTGAAGATACTGATAGCCATTTTAAAGACCTAATGCGTAGTGCACGAGCAATAGAACGAGTATTACAATTAGGTGATAAGAATGAAATAGCACAATTGTATTTTCCTAATCTAGATTCATGGATGTGGTCTGATGAAGAAAAAGAATTTGCTAAAACTATTTGGAGTAATAATGAATAGATTGAATGATGCGATAACTGAGTTATCAAAACTGCCTAAAAATGACAAAGTTAATGTCAAGGGCAAACTATATACGCAAGTTGCAACAAGATGTGATTTGCTTCGTAAACATTTCGGTACTGATGCTAACATCAAGACTGAGATTATTTTTAATGACCTTGAAAGAGTCGTCATGTCTGCTTCCATTACTGTTTATCAAGACGGTATGTGGAGAGAAGTTGCTAACGGTTATGCTGAGGAGTTCAGAGGTGCCAATATGATTAATAAAACCTCTGCCATAGAAAACTGTGAAACATCTGCAATAGGTCGTGCATTGGCTTCTCTTGGTCTAAGTGGTGGTGAGTTTGCTTCTAGTTTTGAAGTAGATAATGCCGTAAACAATAAGACTAAGGCACCAGAAATGACTTATGTTTTGCTTAGTCCGACAGGTGCAAAAGTAGCTACTAATCAGACTATTGAAGGATATATAGAAACATTACGAACTGTCTTGAGCAAACCAAAAGAAAAGTCTTGTCAAGAGCATTACAATGCTAACAAAGATGAGATAAAGAAAGTAATGAATGCTTTGGAAGATGAGGATCCTAACAAAGAGACATTACAAAAAGTCGTAGATGCATACGAACTTGACGATCTATGAGCAAACCTAGTTCATTAAGAGATTATGTTTTCATATGTTTCTTAAATGGTAAGTGGTGGAAGTTTCAAGATCTTAAGCAAGAAATAGAGGAAAAAGTTGGTCGGACTTATGACCACACCTCTATCTCTGCTGCGATCCGAGAGATTAGGCACTATGATAGTAGGTTGAAGTTCAGTCTTCCTCTTGATATGAGCATTGAAGTTGTTGACGGTAGGAAGGTTGAAGGCTCAGCCAATTGGGAATATAAATTATCTGCAGTATGTAATGCAGAAGAATTAAGGAGAAAATTTTTATGAGTGATTCATTTGAACACAATGATGGTGACGGTACTCTTTTTCAAGAGACAAAAGTAACTGTGCCTCGTAAGGGAAAGATAAAACTTGACGGCCAGTTAGGTTATTTTTCAATCTTGAAATATGAGGACGGTGAAGGTGATGAGAGAAAAGTAAAATATGAACTGTGTAAATCAGTTGGTGTTTTGTATATCAATGATGAGAAAAAAGGTGAGACATCACCAGACTTGAAAGGGCCTGTAACAATTGATGGTAAGAAATACCGTTTTAATGGTTATAAAAAAGTCGCTACTAACGGCAAACCATTCACTGGTGTCAAACTTTATCCTTGGGAGTCTGCTGAAGAACTGCAACAGAAAGATTCAGAGGATCCGGTACACGGTGAGGACAATCCGTTCAGTGATGATGATATACCATTCTAGGCATGAAGGTTAAGACTGCCCTCAAGATACAACACGCATTGGACGGTAAAACAATACCGTCTGATATGTTTGACGAGCATCTTGTTTACTACTCAAAGTCAAAAGATGTTTGGATAAATGTTATGGATATGGATGTCGCACATCTTGTTCGTGCATTCAGGTTAGTTTATGACGAACTAAACCACATGGACGGCAATAGCCAAAGAATGAAATTGTTTTTAGAAGATGTTATAAAGTCCATGTATGAAGAAAAAAAGAAGATATGAAAATAAAGCACATCTGCTTTATGTCGCTTCTTTGCCTTGCATGATTTGTGGTGCATCGCCAGTTCAGGTGCACCATTTATTAAAACCTGTGGATAGAAAAAGAGGATTTGGTATGCGATCTGGTGATGAGCATACTGTTCCTTTATGCTTCAAACATCATGCAGAATTACACACAAAGTTTGGGAATGAGTTTAAATTTTATGACCATTACTTAGATAATGAAACTGCCGGACAAGAATATGCAAAAAGATTATATGAGGGTACGCAGAATGAGGACGAATCAGATCTGCCATTTTAGAAATAAAACAATAATTAAGACTAGGAGATTTTATGAAACTACATTTTGAAAACAAAAAACCAAATACTCAGACAGTCCAATTTAGGATTGACCCAGAGACAAACAAAAAGCTGACGGCCCTTAGAAAATATTACATGGTCAAGAACGGTGAACTTATAAAAAAAATGATTGACCTTTGCTACGAAGAAATAAGGTAAACCCAAAACGGAATAAAACAGTTGTTTTTTTGACATAATGAGCGACAATAGTTGCTTGAGTTGACTTTTTTTTTATGACAGGAGTAAATATGACAAATAAAAATGAAAATCTAAAACCTAATCACGGTGCCTACGCACTAAAACCTAATCAAAAAATGTATTGTATGTATTGGTGGGATGAGTCTTCACCTTCACCTGTATATATCAATCAGATGGGTAAGTGGCAGTATGTCCGTAATGTTTCCAAAGATTACACCAAAGCAGTCAATACTTTTATTGATTACTGTAAATCTAATTCTATTGATGATTTCTATATCTGTGAGAAAAGTGATATGCGTCAGTATGACACTTCAAAAACAGGCAGAAAGGCAGACAATATCCAGAAGTTCTATTCAACATTGGCCACACAAGGATTTGATGAGGTTATTCTTAATGAGATGTCTGAATGGGTTGAGGAATACTGTGTTGACGGTTTCTTCCAGATTCGTAACAAACTTTTTGATGTGCTTGATGGCGATCCTTCTGACTGGGATATATTGAAACATCAAGACATATCTAATGTTGATGCTGCTAAGTTTATTAACTGTATGGCTGCAAGAAAAACTTTTGCTTGGGGTCCATTCAGAGATATTTATTCAAGAGGTATTGATGGACAGTCACTAACTCCTGCACAAATAGACTTCTTTGTTAGGATTTGTGCTGATTTCCCTAGTGATGCTGATGTTGCTGTTAAAACAGAAAAGTATCAACAAATAAGAAATGATTACCTAAAAGAACTTGCAAACATGAAGCCAATACAAAAAAGTGGCTTCAAGCAGTTTGTTGAAGGCACTATCACAAAGGCCAAAGTTGTTGAAGGTTACTACGGCAGACAGACAAAGATATTTGTAAAAGATAACAAAGGTTATACAGTTTACGGTACTTGTCCTAAAAAAGTTGCTAATTCAGTTCAGCTTCTTGATGACTTAGAAGGAACACAAGTAAAGTTCCTTGCTAGAGTTACGAGAGCCAACGGAGAGCAGTTCTTTGGCTTCTATGAAAGACCTACAAAAGTGGAGGTGCTGTAATGAAATTGATAACTAAAGATATTGAAAGACTGTGTGCCGGTAATTTGAAAAAGCCGGAAGAAGCAAGAAGGCCCTATCTGAAGCTGTTTAATGCATTCGGACAGGGCACTTGGCTTATAAGTGAGATTAACGAGGACGGCACTATGTTTGGTCTTTGCGACCTTGGTATGGGTTGTCCTGAGTTGGGTTATGTTGCTTTGTCAGAAATTACTGAGATGCGTATGGGATCTGTGCCAATGATTGAGAGAGACCAATATTGGGCACCTGAAAAAACTCTTATGCAATACTACGAGGATGCTAGAGTTGCAGGAGGCATAGAGGTATGAGCGAGAAGATTTATAGAGTTATGCGTTGGCTTGAGTTACCAAATGGTGACAAAGGTTGGATTTGGTGTTTGCAAACAAAAGACCTAAGTTGGGTTGATGACAAGATTGCAAGACTTCAAAAAGAAAACATTGCGTGTTATGTTATCTCAAAGGATGTGGGAGAGAATCATGATTGGGCATAAAGATGAGTTCATAGATTTGGAGCAATACATATGCCGTGCTAGTGCAGAATGGTATATACAAAAAAGTTGGCATAAAACTGAGTCAGACTTTGCTCATGAGATGCGAGATGAAATATCTGATGTGCGTTCAAAGTTATTGCTTGGAACAATAGATTTTCTTCGTGCAAATAAAAAACCATTAAACTGGGCACCTGAGTTTCTAAAAGTTTATTTACAAGTTGTTGAGCAACAAATGATTAGCGACATTGAAGAAAATAATATGGAGGTCAATCATGTCTTACATTAAATCAGTACACCCTGATAATACACCTAAGAATCCAGATCTTGAGATGGGTTGTTTTTGTAGAATCAGAAATACAACAATCTTTGGTACTTACTACGGCCCTGTTGAAAGCAAACACTTGAAACTAAGAGGCAGTAAATATTACCGTGAGGGCCTTGGCTTATCATATTTTTATGATGAGGAACTAGGTAAAATGGTTAAAGTAAAAACTAGCAGACTTGAAGTTTATGAGAGGTATTAATATGAAAGATGAAAAAGTATTCGCACCGTTTCCGAAGTTTAACTACATAGATACTATGTCTTATGAGGATAATTATTACCGTTGGAAAAATATGCTTGATGCCGAGTATAAATGGGCCAATGAAAAATATTTGTCAGATAAAGAAGGTAGGAGTCAGTTCCGTAAACAATGGGGATATAAATTTTTTCAAAGAACAGATAAGAGAGGAGATCTAACTCATACTGTTTACGGCTACTATAAATGATAAGTTATTGGTGGGGTGACAGGCCCTTCACAAAAGAAGTTTGTGAAGAAGTAATAGGCCTATACGCAAAGCCTGTCCGTGCCAAGACCGAAGGGAATACACTTTCTGCCATCAGGGATAGTGAGGTCATGGGTATTCCCTTTGGTCACCCTTTATGGGGTAAATTCAAAAGTTTGCTTGACCCATATGTTGACCAAGCAAACAATCACATATTTGGCTTTGATATAAATTTGAATTGTGTTGAGTTTCAGATTGCGAAATATGACACAAATTGTCATTACGACTGGCACATGGATTTGTTTCAAACAAAAGAAATGTATGCAAGAAAATTAAGTGTTACAGTTCAACTAAGTGAATTAGATGATTACGAAGGTGGTGAGTTGGTATTCTCTAACACACCCACACCACCAAAAGAATTATCTGAACAAGGCTCAATGATTATTTTCCCTTCTTTTTTGTCTCATAGTGTTACTGGTGTAACCAAAGGCACAAGATACAGTTTGGTCGCTTGGTACGGTGGCCCTCTGTGGAAATGACAGAGTTCTTCCATGAATTCCTAATACCTGTTATATTAACAATAGCAACTGGTTATTTTGCTATTGCGACATCAATAATGGCACATAACCAAAAAAATAGGAGAAAAGATATGCCGTATGGTGCAAGTCATGGGTCAAAAGATCCGAAAAAGAAAAAAAGAAAAGTAAATAAAGGTGGCATGAAGCCAAACAAAAAGCCGAAGAATAACAACGGCTACCGTTCAAGCTACAAGTAATTATTTTTCAGTCGTATAACTGATATTGAGTCCGGCTAAAGTACAAAGCCGATTTTTCTCATCTAGTCCTTTATCTGTTAGTTGCAGGTCATCGTTTTTGTTTTCTATAAAACCCTCTTTGACTAGGCCTTCAATAGCTTCGTAAGGAACATTATCATTCGTCATTACTGCTAATATACCGGCTAATCTTTTGTTTTGAGTTTTACTTAATGCCATTAGATATCAGTCCAGTCTTTACCCATAAATAACATTGATTCAGCACTCCTTCTACGCACTAATCCTTCCAATACAACTTTCTCACCATTCACAGTCGCTTTATTCCATAATCGCATAGAAGCCGGAACTTCTTGGTATTTTCCTTCGTTCAGCAGTCTGATTGCTGATGATGACTTAGCATTTGCAGGGCCGATATTGAAACACCATGCAACAAGAGCATCTAATTGACATTGTTCTAACGGCACATTCACCATGTCGTGAATATAACCCTCAAACTCAACAAGATCTGCTCTTAGGACATCCTCTGCGTGTGCCTCGCTCCACTCATCGCCTTCTTGCACTCCTTTTGTATGGCCATACCCAATTGTAAGAACATTTGCTGAGCAACGGTATGCTGTTGTCTCCAGTCCTTCAAATTTCTTAATTAAACTGATTCCCTCATTTGATGTGTTCATTTTAGTAATCTCCCCATTGTTTTTTCTTACCACCGTCATAAGCAACTGCATGGCCTTCGTCAATAAGCATTTGACATATATCTTTTCCTTCATGTGTGTATGGGATTCCCAGTATGCGACCATACTTCCCTTTCCCTAATGACTTTACTTTGAAATCTCCTATGCATAACTCTTGTAACCTTGCTTTTGCTTCAAGGCCTAATTTTTTCTCTGCGAGATCTCTTGTGCGTGATTCAGGTGTATCTATCCCATTTAATCGCACTCTTTGTTTTTTGAGCCAAACACCGAAGCCAAGATCTATATCAACATCAACGGTATCACCATCAATCACTCTATCAAGAGTGCAGTTATAAACAAATGGCTCCGGACTACTCATTATTTAAGTATATTTTTGGACTGTGCTGTATCTTTGGCTTTGCCGATATTAAGTGCAATAAAATCCAACACTTTATAGGCCTTACCAATCCACGCATCATCTTTTGGTGTAGGTGTTATTGCAGCAATCGCACTTGCACCCATAACTAACCAAGGTATGATTTGTGACCAACGCACTATCCATTCAAAGAAATCTAACATAATCTCCTCCCTTTTTATGTGGAAATATTAGCATATTAATCCTTTTCTGTCGCCTCTAGCTCTTCTTCAAACTTTCTGTAATACTCTACAATCGCCAAAATGTCTTTTATGTATCTAGTAAACTCTGCCATATTCATTGAGAGATTTTCATAATCTTTACCGGTCAATGCATAATAAGCATTTTGTGGTGCTTCGCCATTTTCTAGATCTGTCAGATATTGCCTCATTAATTCAGGATTTATGACTTCCCAATCAATATCTAATAATTGTAATTCTTGTGGCAATGGTGGGTGATACATTGGTGGCCTTTTTTCAACACGCACAACTTCAACAGGGTCAACACTTGGCAGCATTGAGCAGCCGGACATCAAAATTATGCTAGTCGCTAGGGTTAATAGATTCTTCATCAAACTGATCCGGATTTGTTAATTCAATCAAAGTGTTTTTGACACGCAATGTTGCTTTGTTTACTTTGTTTTGTATTAATGTTGGTTTATTAAGTGCCAAGTCATTCATATCGTGATTTGCAAATGTTTGTCGCAGTCTATTAACTTCTCGGACACTTTCTTGATTTTTTTTAGTCAATTCATTGACTTTATTTTGTGTAGCTTTGGCATCAGCAACTAATTTCTCAATGTCTTTATTTTGTGCTTGTATTTCAGTCTCTAACACAATCGCATTAGCTTTTAATTGTGATATTTGGTCATGCAAGTAATTAATATACAGGCCGGATCCGAGAACGGCAGAAACTAACAGAACACTCAAGATTATAGATAGCTTAAATCCCATTTGGTTAATTTATTCCATTTTAGGACTTTTGTCCACCTAACTTTAATACACCACCATCAAACATTGGTGCATATATGCCGACTTTTTGCTCTTTGCCTTTGACTTTTATTGTATCTAGCTTTTTCAAAGCATAATCACATTTATTAGCTGTAAACTCAGAAATAATGACCGGAGTTTGGTAATTCCTTGTTTGGCCTTCAAGTCGTGCAGCCAAATTTACACTATCACCTATTACTGAGTAATCAAAACGAGATTCAGACCCCATATTGCCACAAATACATATACCAGTATTGATGCCTGTGCCAAAGACAATTGGTGGTAAGTCTTTATACTCGTCATTTAGCTGTTTTGCTAATAATTCAATCTCTAATGCTGATTTTATTGCTTTATTGGCATGGTCCTCACAATCAATAGGTGCATTCCAAAATGCCATAATACAATCACCCATATATTTATCTATCGTTGCACCATTTTCTAATAAAATCTTTGTCATACGGTCTAAAAATGTATTTATTAGTGCGACTAGGCCCTCTGGATCGTCTTTTTTCATGTAGGCCTCGGATATAGGTGTAAAACCAACTATATCGGTGAATAAAAATGTCATTTCTTTTCTTTCGCCACCTAATTTCATCATCTCAGGATTTTTTACAAGAATATCTACCATATCAGGCGACAAATATGTGCTGAATTGACCTTTTATTTGTTTTCTTAGTTTCCATTGTTCTTTGAATCTCATATAAAAACTGGTTGTAGCACTTATAAACTGCATAATTAAGGGCCAAGTGAAATCTATTAGCATACCCTGACTGATTAGTGATTTTCCTAGAAGCATCGTGCCCACACTTATAAATAATGCTGATATTACACCAGCATAAACATTCATATAAGTTATAACTGCATATATAAGTAGAACTGATAGTAGTGCATAAATAATTTCTATGATTGGAGCAAAGTCTGGTATGTATGGCGAGTCTTTTATTAATATTGATTCAGCCAAAGCTGATTGTATATAGTGTGGCTCAAGTAATCCAACCGGTGTAGCGACTTGTGGCATGATGCCTTGTGCAGTAACACCAACAAATACGAACTTACCTGCAACATTCATCTCATCAAGTGTTGTTATAGGTGTATCAACCCATGATATCCATTTACGGCCCATATTGTCTGTTTTTACTGGGTCAAGACCTTGCACTGTTATTTCTTCAATACCACTATCACCCATCTTTATAATGTATGTTTCAGATCCGGCTAGTGATTGCATGACTTGTGTTCCAAATGCCGGTATAAATCCATCAGGTGTGCGTAGCAATAAGGGTATTCTTCTTACCAAGTTATCAGAGTCAGCCGGTGCCGTCGCTACACCGGTGACTGAATCCTGCAGTGATTCAGTATTATTTACAACACCGGCCGACAAACTTCCATATCCAGTATCAGTACCTAGTATCACCGTTCCAGTGGTCTTTGGATATATACCGTTTGGATTTTCAAACATAGCAATTATTCCGTTATATTGCAAAGCCTCAGAAAACATTGCATCACCACCGAATCTATCAGGTTGTGGAAACGAAATAACCCAACCAACACCCAATGCTCCTTCGTTGATTAGATCTATATGTATTTGGGCCAACATATCTCTTGGGAAGGGCCACCCACCGGCTTCTGCAACATCTTCCTCAGTTATATCAAGTATGGTGAAAAAACCACTTGGCTCTTTTTGTTCTATTAGTGCATCAAATGTTCTTAGTTTTATGACATCTAACAAAGAAACACTAAAGAACGAGGGCAATAGTGCCAATACTAACAAGGGAATTATGAACAATCTACTCATCCGGCTGATTGTTTTATCGTAATGGTTGAACTACTGCCACCGTTCACTTTAATTGTTCTTGATACACCGTCTTGTATAAATATGACTGTATATGACTGGTCCACATTTAATCTTATAGAGGCCGTTTGTTGCACTTGCCTTGTAAGTGTTATGAACTCTCCATCAATTATGCTTATGATTTGTGTTTCTGGATCCTGTCCTAATTGTGTACCAGTTATAACAGTTGATGTTGCTAATTGTAATGCATCTTCCTCTTTTGATATTTCTAATGCATCAATAATGTCTAGTAAATCTTCAAGAAAGTTGACATCAAGATAATTAATATCCAATTCTGTGAATTCTAAAAAATCTTCTTGCAACAAATCTTCTGCAAGATAATCTATATCTAAGTCATTGAAGTCTAAAATATTAGCTTCAGCACTCACAGATTCTTCTTCAGCAAACATTTCGTCCTCTTTTGGTGGTGTGACTATCAACATATTATCAATGATGTCTAAAGACAGATCTAATATTACTGGTTTACTGGGTGCAGATTCAAAGACATCAACTGTTGTGGCCTCAAACGGTCTGCTCAACAAAACTGTTCCGGCAGCTGTTGTAACTTCTATTTCACCACTACTAACACCAAACTGGTCTGGTAATAAGATTATAAGTGAACGGCCTAACTCATCAACGGTGGTCGTAAAAGATGTGCCACGGATAGCTATGTTTGCAGTAGGTGTAGTCAGCTTTATGTTTTGTTTGGCAATCTTATTGAATTTACCTGTAACAAATCTTGCAGTACCAAGTGCGAAATCTATACCCATCTCAGACTTAGAAGGGTCAGGGTCAAAAATGTATTTTGTTATTTTAAGTTTTGAATGCTCTGTCAAACTTACTTGACTGTCATCAAGAAAAGTTATTGATAATCTGCCGTTTCTTGTTAATGCTTGGTCATCTTGCTGAATAGCAAAATTCATGGAGGCTTCATACTCCCTATCTCGTACTACACCGGCAACTCCGTTTAACTCACTTATATCGCCAATATTAACAACTGGTACTTGTGCCTGAATCGTTTTGGATAATGCACAGGTTAGAATTGCTAGTATTAGAAATAATCTTGAGCCAGTCTCTAGCAAGTGTAGAGGATTGGGTGATATTGAGCGTGTTGGAACTTCCATCTAAATCCAAATAAAAATAACCACTATCAGCAGATGTTGTTCCACCATATCCACTTCCTGAGAAGTTTACAGTGTTAGAACTACCGTTGATATCCATATAATTGACTGCGTTAGCATAATCTATATCAAAGTCCAACTGGTTGGACCCACCAAGGATTATCCAGTCTAGATCTAGGTATGATGAATCTGCGTTCTCAGCAATTTTAATATCTGCTGTGTTACTGCTTCCTGTAACATCAATATTCATATTTATATAATCAGATGCTATAAGGCCTGAACTATTCACCAATAAATCCCAAACATTAGAATCACCATCATACTCAAAGAATCCTGTAAAGTTATCACCGTCAATAGCATCAGAACGGAAGATATTACTACTTCCTATTTGATTTATGTCTAATGCCATTGTTACACCATCAAGGTCTAGGAATGTCATTGTTCCTGAAACTGCTTGTGTGCCACCGATAAGATTGTTTGAGCCGAGTTGCTCTAAATCAATACTAGCATTGTTGCCAGACTGATCTACATATACTTCATTATCTCCGTAAACTAACGAACTGCTTATGCCTATAACTAATAATGAAAACAAAATTTTATTCTTCATGTTTCCAATATCCTCTGTCATAACCGACAGTAATAATCTCTAGTATTGCACTTTCTATGGATTTTTGCAATGCGATGGTATGACTTTCATTTTTGGCTGCACCAAACTCTATTTCCACTAACTCTGTTCCGGCCTCAATAAACTTGAAAACATCTTGTGAGGATCCGTGACTATATATTGTTTTTGTTTTACTTGACTCAATGAGTATTTCACCTGTATTGACACTAACCATACGCAAAGCAACTGTAACAATATCTGTCCTATACATTTCGCTAGAGCCTACACCTAAATACCTTGCACCGATTCCACCAGAGTTGCGATTCGTTTCATAAGAAAGAACGGCACCCTCAAACAAAATACCTGCAAACAATAAAGGCAGTAGAGTGTTTGTGTCCTCTAACTGCTCTCTTGTAGATCTAATTAATTGTCTTTCTTTTGTTAGATTATCCAAGCCACCTCTTTCAACAACTCTGAAAAACTCACCACATGATATGCCTTTCAAAGTCCTTATCAGTAAATTAGAGGGTTGCTGTGTTATTGCTGATGAGAAAAGAGCAAACTGGCTATTACTTTTTCTTTGTCCTGTTTGGTCTGTAAAACCATTTGGATAAACTGCTACTACTGGTTTAATTGATGGTGCCGGTACCTCGCATAATGCAGGGTCTATCGCAAGGTCATACGGCTTGTCTAAATCTCTGCTTGGAAATCTTTCAGGTGTAGTATCTTCATCAATACTTAATAAAGAACAACCACTAAGAAGGAAAAGTAGTGTGAATGCTTTAAAAAGTGAACGATCCGATAGGCAAGGTAATTTCTGTAACATTTCCGTCAGCGTCAGTTATTTTGAGTGTAATCATTAGACCGTCCTCACTTACAGAATATTCAATGGTAGTTCCCATGAACTCCAATGTCCCACTAGTCTGTGGTGTCTCACCGAATAACGCATCAACCAACTGTCTGCTCAACTGAGCATAAATACGACTCTCTAGATTGCGAAGAAATCTAGCCATCGTGGTATTTTCTGCGTCTCTTTTCTGTTGCTCCTTTAGTGCTTTTATCTCAGCAACTATGTCTGCTTTTCTATTGAACTCTTGATTTTCTATGGTCAAATAATGACTGCTTGTGCCTATGCCATTAAATGATGGTGATTTAAACTTATGAACAATCTCATCAGCAAAAAGAGGTATTGCTAAAAATGGCAACAATAAAATAGTACAACCTTTTTTGTTTAAATAATATTCCTCACTTGGACTTTTTGTTTTGCTCATTTTCTTTAATTTTTAAAGCTGTATTTAGCTTCTCTTGTAACCTTATCATATCTTGGTCCAAAAGTCTTAATTGGTCCGTCAGCCTGATGATTGTCTTTTTCATGTCGCTGATTGCAGGATCTATTATCCGTGTTATTGTCTGCCATACATAGTAAACAAAGTACCCAAGACCAACCACCATTACAGTCGTGAATCCGAACTTTTCTATCAAAGCTACAATATCTATTAGTCTCTCCTAGCATCAATCTTCCCATCTTCTACAAAGTTTTCTGCTCTCGCTATTCTGTCTAGATCTGGAGAAAGTCCCATTACACTAGATACACTTGTATCAATGCGAATCATGTCATTATTCATAATTGATGCTCTTGTTATCAGCATCTTAGTTATGCCTTGTATTGTTTTAATATCATCAACCAAGCCACCCATCAATTGTTTCATAATTAGAAATATAAAATATCCCATAATCAGACCTGATGCTATTGGCAAACCAACAGACTCAATCAGGTCAAAAGCACTCATTATTTATCTTCACCTTTGAAACTTTTACTTGCTCCACTTGTTCCGGCATAAAGACCAAACCATGCTGCACCGGCACCAACAACTACGGATATAAGACCTGATTGCTCAAAGTTTGGAGCCTCTAAGTCCATAAACCACATAACAGTTGAATACAGTAATATGATATAAACAGACAAAAATAATCTTGGGAATATTCTCCAAGAATCAACGGCCTGTGCTAAATGGATCCACTTTTGATGTGGATTAACATTCTTAGTGTCTTCTAACTCTCTGATTTTATCTTTGAGTTCACTGATTTCTTGAATCATTGCCATGAACTTATTCAAGTCCATTTCTACTTCATTTCTATCCATATCGCCACCAAAACGGCCACTACCCATATTATCCATACTATGCTCCTATATGTTTGTCTGCTATCTTTTTGAGTCCGGCTAATCTATTCGCATCTTCCTCGTGATAGCTTCTTACCCATGTTATCAAATCATTAGGTATTGTTAAACTGCTATAAGTCGTGTAATCAGACCTGTTGGCCCATTCAGGCTCAGACAAAACATTATCAGACTCATCATACTTTTGTCTGCTTCTTGGAATTACTTTGTTTTTACTTTCTCTACTAAATGGCAAACTCAAAGTGAATGTGCAGTTTTTACCGTCTGACCGACTGCAATCAACCTGATATTCAATGTTAGTAACAACATAATCGCCTTCAAACTCTACGAATCTATGTGTGATGATTGTATATGTAAATGTATAAGTCATAATTAATTAAGCTGAGTTGTACTTTCAAAACCACCACCGGCACTACCACTTCCACCACCACCAGAATATGTAGGTGTATAAGTACCGGCAGTTGTTACTGAATAGGTTACTGATGTGCCACCGATCTCCACTGTTGCTGCTCTTGTTGTTCCTGCAGTTGATGATGCAGTCAATCTTATCTCAAAAGTTTGCCCTGATGTTATTGTTCCGACACTTGCTGCATTTACAAAAGTCCCACCATTGACACTAACCAATGCAGTAGAGTTACCTGAAAGATTGACCTGTTTTGAGCCTGTAAATCCAGAAACGGTTACTGTGCCTGAATCAACATTTGCACCGGCAGTTTGGTTTGTCTGTGATGCTGTAAAACTTGAAGTGTTAAATGATACTGTTTCAGCACCAAATTTTACCACCGTTGCTTTAACAAGTGTCGTTGTTTGTGTGTCATTAGAATCACCATTGACAAAAAGTGTTAGAGTACTGCTACCAGTATGTAAATAGGCAAACTCTAAATGCATAACATCTAAATCATTGCTATCACCAAATTGGTCTCCGGCATCGTAATATTGATTACCCTCTTTTATACCAATAGGCCAGTATTTTGTATAGACAGTAGTAGATCCGGCCTTAATATCTATGTGCAGTGATGCACCTCTGATGTCATCATTTTGTGGATCAACAATCTCTATGTTTACAGTGCCCATATAAAAACCGGCACCTGTTCCTATATCGCCAAGACTCACCTGTGTCATTGTTGAATTAAAAGTTGCTGCTGAGCCTGATGCACCAGTTCCTGTTGTTGGTAAGAATAATTCATCTAGTTTAATCAAAGAGGTATTGATAGTTCCGGCATCTAGTGATCCTGCATTTATTGATTGATTTCCAGCTGCAAGATTTTGCACAACACTCGCTACATTAGTTTGTGTACCTGTTATAGCATTTGTTACATCAGCTCTTGCTACTGAATTAACATTGTTTGTATCATTTGATGTTCCTTGACTTGTTATGACTAAAGCGTCAGTCAGATTATTATCGTTTTCATCTAGGAGATTACCATTTCCTGAGGATCCTAGAGTAGCACCAAAAGTTGCGTTTGCTTCTATGCCTGTAAGTTTTGTGTTTTGTGCTGAATCTAAACTAGCTAAATCAGACAGGCCAACACTTCCTTTATCAAGTGTCGTGCTATTTATAACTGTTGATCCTTTTTTAATTCTTAATGAGTCAGAACTTGTATCAATCTGCAGACTATCATTTTTAACATCATCATCGCCCAAGCTATTGTTACTGCTGTCTTTTAGATTCACACCGGCTTTTGCACCGACTGTTGCGTTTGCTTCTATGCCAGATAACTTTGTTCCTGTGCCACTTTCTAATGAGTCTAAATCACTAAGGCCCACATTACCCTTATCAAAGGCCTGTGTATCAATGACTGTGCTACCTTTCTTAATTCTGAAGGTTGTGTTGCCAGTAAAATCCACAGACAGATCGCTGTTTCTAATATCCACATCACCTAAGTCATTATTACCTGAGTCCTTAAGGTTTACTCCGGCTTTTGCACCAACTGTTGCATTGTCCTCTATGTTAGTTAGTTTTGTATTTTGTGTTGAATCCAAACTTGCAAGATTTGTAAGACCGACACTTTCTTTGTCTTGTGTAAATGTAGCATTTAGCACACTTGTAAAATTACTGTGAACATCTGTGTGCAAGATTGCACGAAGGGCAAAGTAATAAGTAGTACCGGCTGTTAAACCGTCTGCACTTCCTTGTGTTGCAAACATACCTTTACTTGGCTCACCCATCAATGTTCCAATTAAATATGTATCATCAGTAGGTGTAAAAGATGATGTGTGCCTATAAAGTTTTATTGCACGCAAGTTTGTATTTGGTGGATTAGTCCAAGAAAGTCCAATACCTAAAGGATGTCCGGTTACTGACCAATTTGTTGGAACTGCTACGGCTGTTGGGTCTGATATTGTGATATTTACTGCTGACGAGTATGGACTATAAATACCGTTTATATCTAGGTGTCTGACTTTAACATTGTAAGTTTTTCCTATAACAACATTAGGTATAAGGGCATTTGATACACCTTTACCAACAGTCAAATCACCAGTGTAATCTGAGTCTGTGTTTAGTTTGTATGCTACCTCAGTTCCATTTATTCTTGGAGATCCTATATTGGTCCAGTTAGCCAGTATATCTACTTTTGTTGTGGCACCATCTATCTCTGCCCTTGTTGTAAGTCCAAGGCCAGTCGGTGTTGGAACAGTTAGGTCGCCACCACCAACATCAGATCCATCAGCAATAGTTCCGACATAATCACTCGTAGCAAAGTTAAATACTGCGTTATCCATTTCTTTCAATGTCAATCCTGTACCTATGACTTGACCACCCTCTGCATTCACCATTTCTAATTGCATAGCAACAACTTCAAATATTTTATTGGTAAAGCCAAGTCTTGCGTTTGTGACCAAAACATAATCATTGGGTTGCAGTCTCATATAATTCACCGTTGTAACAACTTGTACTGTCGTTGTCTGCCTTTGGTGTTTAAGGGATATTCTTGCGATCCTTTGGGCCATAGAATCTGTAACTGTAAATGGTAATTGGACCTCTTGTGTTTTTACAAAGTTAGCTGATTGCTCATTAGTAGGTGTGTCATCATCAAGAAATGTAGAGTCTTGATATATTGCTGAGTCAGTTCCGACATACTTATCGTCTGTTGAATCTGTATATATTGCTTTAACAGTATTGTAAAGATCGCCATTGTTAGGATTTGTTGCTATTGTCATTGTTGATAAGCAATCGTTATCTGTAATTGTCAAAGTGGCAGTTTGTGTAGTACCGGCAAAAAGATTGAATTGACCATTGGTGTATGACATCTTTCCGGCCATTGAAGAAAGTAATCCACTCAATACACCCTCACCACTTGCACCAAAGTTAGTAAAACCATTTGCTGTATATCTTTTCTCCTGAGTTGAGTTATCTGAGAGTGTCACCATTTGATCGCAAATATTTGCTGCTGCTTGAACACCACCGGCATTTGCAGTGTCATTGATTTCGCTTGATGTCGCTCTTAAGCCATAACTTGTGTCTTGTAAATAATCTCTTATTATTAGGGCCGGATTTTGTGAATAGGCCCATGTGGACGGATCCGTAGCACTATGACTGCCTTCTCTTGGGTCATATACCTTTTTACCTCTTACGACTGCAGTAACATTCGGTATTCCACCACCAAACTTCTCTGAGTCATATATAAGTTGAAACATAATGTATGCACAACCCTGAAATTTACTATTGTTCGTAATGGTTGTCATTTCATTATTAGCAAAGCCATTAGCAGTAGTTTGATTACCTAATTCAACAGTAAATTTAGCCAAACGGCCTGATGCAAAACTCTGCTCATTTTCAGTATTTGTATATTGTGAGTTTGTTACTGTGTGGACTGTCTCACCATTCTCAGTTGCAGTAGTTGTTGTAAGTTTTGTGTCATTGAAAAATACATGGTCAACGGCTGTAATCTCATGACCGGCTATGACCATCACAAAATTCAGTTTGTGGTTATCAACACCTTTGACTTCAATGTGTGTTATTGCACCGGCTACTTTAGTTTCGCCATAAACGATCTGTCTAAACTTTAGTGGGTCTCTTGTTGTAACTTTTGCACCAAGATTCTCTGATGTTGCCTCTACTCCTTTGGTATTCATCATACCAATGATTCCGGCTGCTGCTGTACCTACAAATGCATATGCTGCAGTTGCTTGTATAGTGGCCCATGCTATACCACTAGATGTTGCAAATGCACCAATACCCAATGCACCAAGACCTGTGGCAACTAAAAATACTGCTGCTGCAAACTGGAGTGCATTCTTAATCGGCTCAGCCATCTAATCTCCAAGCATTTCTTATATCACAGTTTGTTTTCGCTATTATTGAATTACCTTTGACTCTTTTTGTTGGGCCCAGACAAGCATAGCCATCGTAGATCCCACACAGTTCTGTTTCTTCTTTATAGACTACTACATCGCCTTTTTGAAGATGTGTTAATTTAACCTTGCTCCAACCTTTTGTAAGGGCCATAGCGTTCTCTATTCCTTTGGCTAGACCTTTGCCCTTACTTAGCTTTATGATTTGTTGTAGGGCCTCTTCTTTGTTCTTCCAAGTTCGCCATTTTTTCGGCAAAAGACTCTCACCACTCATATATTCAACCATTTTGTTGCTGAATAAAATACAATCCCAAGATCCCCACCTAAACTCTCTTGTGCGATATTTTGTTATGAAATCATCAAATCTGATTTCCCAATCTGGTAATTTTTTCATTATTTGTGCATCTCATGTCTTGTGCCGTTTCCACCGTCATCACCATTTCTTCTGCCACCACCACCAGTTGCACCACCTGTTGATCGTCCCCAGAAGATTTCTTTATCAGCGATGTTATTTACTTGGTTGAAGCAGTCGTCTCCTGTATGCAAAAACTCTTGTGATTCTTTGCTGTATCGCAACATACTTGGTCTTGCTAAATCAATTAATCTATTTTCTGCTGATACACTTATCCTTGACCCTTCTGGTGTATCTTCTATGGTCATAGTGGTCATACGGCCCTTGAAGATCGTCATAGTTCCACAAACCTCATCTGTGCCACCATCTAAATAACCTAGAAATAAAGTTATAAGTCTGTTTTGATAGCTTTCTGAAAGAGCAAGATTAAGAATAGTTGCATCCATACCATTAAGAGAAACAGTCAATTGTGATGACTTCATTTCCATAGTGTCTTGAATGTCTGAGATACTTAGCAAACCACTTGCACCAGTGAATGTTTGTCCGTCTATTGTTGTATCGTTTTTACCGTTCCAAACTCTGAGTGTCTCTGTGTCAAATACTGCTTCGGCTGCAAGAAATAAAGTGTGATTACTTTCTGCTAATCTTATTGCTACTTTGGTGTCTATGCCTTGTCTTGTAGCCATTAAACAACCTCAATACAACTAAATGCTATCCCATAATTAGAAACATTGTCAGCAGACCAAGATGTTTCAGAGGTGACCATCCTGAATAGGCCTTTTGGATTTGTAAATACTGCATAGTTTCCGGCAGTAAAATCACTTCTTAGTTTCGGCTCTATTTGCACACTATAAAAATCTTTACCTGAATCAGTCGTCAAAGTAGCATCTTCAACAACAAGAACAAGTTGTGATGGATTCGCAGTAGTATTGCTTGTGCTTTGTATTTGTAAATAGTCGCCTTTTTTGATTGTGCCTGTCGCTGAGTTTGTACTTGCTCTAAGGTTTAGGCCCAATGCACCTTTAATGTTTGATTGCACTTTGCAACTTGCAGTGCTGCTTTCGTTTGTTAAATCTCTATCAACAACAACAGTATTACCTGTTTCTCCACCAGTTCCCAATGTCACGATCTTGAATGTGCCATTATTGTTAGAGTTTGTTGCACCAGTAACTACAAAAAAATCACCAACCTTTGCATTTCCAAACACCAACTCATTTGAACTAATTTTTTTTGTTGAAGCAGTAAATGTTAAAGTTGTGCTAGTGTCAGATACTCTGTGATGTGATTCTAAATAAGCAGTTGAGTATGTGCCTTGATTTGATACTGCATCAGGATCCTGAAACTTAAAGTAATTTATTGGGCCACGCAGTTTTGTTAGAAATGATTGCCAATTCACGGCTTGGTCTCTACGCATTGGTGGTAAAGATACTTCACAAGTCCAGTAAACGGCATCGTATTCTTGTGTTACATACGATCCGGTGTATGGTGATGCGACCTGACCTATTGCTCTGACTAACCTGAACTCACTTCTTGAAAATCCAGGCTCTGTCGGTATATCTATTGTTACTGGCATTATGACCTCCCAACTATCATTCTTTGAAAATTACCACCTCGTGCTGCTTCACCTGCGACTGCACTCTTTGTTGCTTCTGCAATTTGTGGCATCATTTGAAGAACTTCTGCTCTAACTGTTGGGACAATACCAGTTGAGAAATTTATTGATTGATTTATAACTACTGTGCCACCACCCAATGCATCTTTAGTTCCCATATTATTAATTATGTTTCCTGCACTGTGAGGCACAAATAACTCTGGGCCTCTTTCACCAACAAGCATTGGTTGACCACCATAAGCTGACCCACCACCGGCATTTTTCTTAGTACCACCCATGCCTGAGCCGGAAGTATTAGGAATATTGAATGCACCTAAGATTGCATCAACAATTGGTTGTATCACTAATAAATCCATAAACGAAGATATAACCGAAGCCACTATTTGTTTCGCAAAGTTGTCAAATGCGTCTAATGCATCCTCACCTTCTAATAAAGCATTTGTTAAATCATCTGACAATGCTGTTGCTGCTGATTCTACTTCTTCACCAATCTCTGCCATAGCCTCACCTACTGGGCCTGTGGCTTTTAAGAACTCACGGTATTGTGCTACTGCTGTATCAAGATTTATCTCACCACTTGCAATTGCTGTTTGAAGTCTTTCATAAGCTGTTGCAATATTGTCAAGTGTTGGCTCTAGTTCTGCTAACACACCTTTGTTTTCTTTTGTCTCTTTGTTCAAGGCCCTAAGGACAGGTATGACATCTTCAACTTTTAGGCCAAGTTCTTCAAAATCTATACCGAGTGCTTGAATCCTTGTAGTCAGTTCCTCATCAGACATGGCTTCCATTTGGTCTTTCAATGCTTCCATACCGAAAGCCATATCTTGAACTGTGTCAAAAATTAATTTATCAAGGCCTTTCAGGTTAGCAAATGGGTCAATTTCTTCTGCTTTCTCTGCATCAGCAATATAAGCCTCAATAGATTTTTCTACTTGTTCTATTGTTTTGCCGAAGAATAAACCTTGTACTTGTCCTTCTATAAAGAACTTGGATAACAAATCACCAGACTTATCAGCTAATATATCTTTTAGTGCCTGTGTTCCAAATGGATCATCTTGCTGTTTCATAAAGTTTTCTACATCACTCAATGCTGCATGTGCACCATCAATTAAACCTAGACTGAAGTTTCTCTTGAAGGTTTCTTTATCCATATTGAAATTCAATTGGAAAAACTCGTCCTCAATATTTTTCTTAAACTCTTCAAAAGAAGTTCCTAGTATTTCTTCAATAGGAGCAAGAGGATCTTCTGCTTCATCAATAAGTTGATAGAATCTATCGGCAAAGAATTTTCTAAAGTCTTCTTCTAGTGTAGTAATAGCATCCTCTACACTATCAAACTCACGAACGAGTTCATGCAGAGTTGGTTTAGCTCGGTCTAGCTCACGCATTGTTTTTGCTAGTCTTTGCATATCAAAGTTAAGGTAAGTAGTAGCACTTGAGACTTCATTCAATTCTTCTATTAATGCTTCATCAGCATCAGCGAGGTCTCCAGTAGTGTCTGCTGCATCGCCCAACATACTGTTCAATAATAAAAATGTTCCTGTTGCTGCAGTACCTGCAACTGCTACTTGCTTCAATCCAATACCAGACAATGAGAATATTAATGTTGCTGTAATAGCAATCCCTCTCAAGGTATTTAAAAGTGTAGCAAGAGTAGCACCTATCGTTGATATGATTGCTCCTAAGTTGAGTGCTATGATACCGGCCAGTATAGATGCCAATACATCTAGATTGTTTGTAATAAGTTGCACAGAGACTGATACTGCTTTGATTGCTATACCTAATGCACCTCCCAATAATTCTGCTAGAGGTTGCAGGTCAGTTAGTAATTGTGTAGTTGCTCTTGTTGCATCAGTTAAAGCATCTTTCAGACCACCTTCACCGATAGCTACAAATAATTCTGAGGTGGCATCACCTAAGTTGGATATAGCACCTGACAATGTATCAAACCTAGATTCAATACCTGTTGAGAAATCAGTAGCACCAATAGACCTTATCTTTTCTATTATTGAGTCAGCATCTCTTTCTATTAATTCAGACCGACCTTTAAATGTTACTCTGAGTTTGTCTCCTTCAACTCTCGCAATAATACCGAACTGTTTAAGCATTTCCATCTCACCAGTCGTTGCATTGAATGCTGCTTGTGCAAGTTGTGTGATAGATCTGCCCATACCGGCTGCAAGATTACCGAAATCTCGCATGACATCAGATGTAGGTGTTATACCGGCATTTTTCAGTGTTATAAATGCTGATGCTACTTCTTCAATCTGGAATGTTGTTTGTGCTGTAAATTTTCTGACTAAATCAAATCCGGCTGCTGCTGCACTTGCAGATCCGGTAACGGCTGTTAGTGTTGCTTCTAAGTCCTCAAATTGCCTTATTGTGCCGACAATATTACCGGCTAAAGCGACTCCTCCCAGAGTAGCTAATATACCTGTTACACCTTTTAGTGAGTCTTTAAGTGATCTAGATTTCTTTTCAGCTTTGCCAAGTTTACCCTCAACTCGTTTGAGTCCGGCTTCAAGGTCTTTTGTGGATGCCTTGATTTCTATTAATAACTGGTCAACGGTCATTAGTCTGGGTATAACTCCATTAATTCATTCAGTCTGGCTTTTGTCATTGGCTCAGGTTTATCTTTCTGACCATTGAACTCTAAAAAGCCGTCCATAGCATTATAGACCTCTTGAGGTGAGGCCGTCCAGAAGTCATTAGGGGACCACCCTAGCATACCGACCATTATCTGATAATACCTCTTAGTCGGCCACTTATCACTTACTTGTCCGGTTGAGGCTTTTTTGTGCTTTCTTCTCCTGAATCTGCAGTAAGTGTTTGTGCCAATAGGGTAGCAACTTCTTTTGTGGTCTTTACGATCCCACAGTTTGAAATTATTTTAGTTATATCATTAGCAGTAACATCGTTTCCACCACCTCTTAGTGCCGGAAGCAATATTTGAACCATAGTTGTCATACGGACATCACCCTCTGCCATGTCCTGTGCCAACTTGATAATACCTTTGTCTAATGCAGATTCTATCTGCATTATCGCATCAACTGTTAATCTTGCGTTATATTCTTTGTCAAGATTTAACTTAACATTTCCCTTTAGTGGATTTGCCATCTAGCTTTTCTCCTGTTTTTGCACTTGCCATTGCAAGTTTTAGTTTCCAAATGTCATCTCTTTCATCTAACACCGATTCAATAACTTTGTAAACTTTATTACCGATTTTTACATCAGATGGAGCATCACCAAAGTTGCCAACGGATAAAAGATCATTGTGCAAATAAGCACTATATGACTTTCCCCATAGATTAACTTTAATTTGCGAATAACTCATAGTCTATTAAGCAAAAGTTATTGAGCCGGAACTTTGTAAAGTGACCGAATATGTCACTTCACCGTTGTATTCACCTGCATACGAAAGTGATTCAACCATAAATGCTCCTGTATATGCTCCAAGATCTGGTATTTCAATCTTAAAGTTTGAGAACGAAGTTGCGTTCATCTTAGTTCTTAGTGTTTGCTCTGATGTAGCATCAGTAAAAACACCACTACCACTTACAGTCATAGAGTGAATACCACCATTCGGTAAAAGTACTCGCACTCCTGAACTGTCTTTATTAGTTACATCAACGGCCTCATCGTTTAGAGTTATCTCAGACGATCTTAGGCCACCAATAGTATTAAAGGCCTCTGGAGAAGCTCCATCACCTAATTTTATGAGCAGTTCTGCTCCTTTTTGTGCTGCCATAATATTCTCCTACAATATTTTTAGCTAGTTCCTAAAATAATTCCACGAAATCTCATGACTCCATGTCTTGTTTTCCCGTCTGGGTCTCTCATCACATCACTGAACTCAAATCTTAGGTTAATAAGATTAAACCCAGTAACACTAATGTTAGTATTATGAAGTAAATCATGTATTCTGTCCATAATCTGCTTCGTTTCCTTTGATCCTTTGTATTGGGACCACACATCTATATTAACAGTATATTCTGCACCGTCCAAATCTTTAGTACCAAATTCAACGGCAGTTTCTTCTCCAATTGATACAAATGGATAGCCTGTGCCGTGTTTTACTTCATCAACTATGGACGCTCCCAAAGTACTTGTCAAAGTGTTGTCATTATTCAGAGCAGTAAATATGGCTTGTTGAAATGCGAATTGACCTACACTCATCTGATTAAACCTTCTTCCTTAAAGATTGCTCTGATTTTTTTTCTATTTTTTTCTAAGTTTTTCTGCATGAATGGTCTTGGTTTCATTTTGGTTGTGCCAAACTCAAGATGTTTTGAATAAGGTGCACCTGAAACGATCTGTCCTACCACCTCATCGCCTCCACCTTTTTTTCTAGTGAATACACTTGTCGTTATCTCTCTTACTAATTCACCAGTATCAGTAGCCGGTGCCTCACCTTCTCTTGAAGCTGTGTGTGTTCTTTTGGGATTGTATTTCTGGTATGTAATACCGGTCTTGCTACCTTGCTGTATGTCATTAACAATATCTGTACGAACTACTGAGACTGACCTTACTACTGCATTTAATCTTGGTATTTTGCCACCCTTAATGCGTTCATCAATAAGTTTTGGCAGACTCTTAAAACCTTTTTTCATGCAGGCTCACCTTCGTTAGCAGATATTTCTAGAAATCTACTTCTTTCGTCTATATTTAAAATATTCTTTATATTGAAAAGTCTTGTGCCAAACTTAATTCTATAACTGGTGTTTATATCTTCACGGTGTCTTATAAATATCTTATGTGAAACTGTTTCTTGAACTTTGCCCTGTCTGTATGTTTCATTACCAGTTGAGGGCCTTATGTCAGCAAATATTTCTGCTGCAGTAGTCCAAGTTTCTGTGCAACCACCACCACCGTCATCAGTAGAAGTTGGTGATTGTAATTCTATTTTAGATCTTAGTCTTCCAATACTTGTAGCCATTAACCTAATCCCATCAGACTTGAACTTCCTAAACCTTTGTGAATAACATAAGGTGCATAAAGAGTTTTAAGCATTGGTGGGTAAGGATTTTTAGCATCATACATATCGCCTCTATGTTCGTATAAGTGTGCAATATGTTGCAATAGGCCCATACGAACAGGCTCAGGTATTGCATAAATTGATGAGTAACCGGCCACAAACTCAACCTCAATAGCATTCGCTACACGCAAAGCCACAGGGAAAGTCTCACCTGTTCTTAATACTATTCTTGCAGGCTCTCGTGATGAATCTACATAGTATTTAGATGATGCCATAGTAGTAGCTGTGTCTGAATCATCGTATGTTTTTATGTGTGTTACTGATGCGACTGGTGATTGTGCCAATACAAGATAGTTTTTGTAGTAGTTTATTGTAGGCCCTGTTCTCATGCCTTCCCATAAGGGATCTTCAAGACCATCAAGGGTGTCATAAAATTGTGTGAAGGTTGTAGTGAAAAGTGTGCGACCTAAATGCATCTCAGCAAATCTTCTTGCAGTTTCTATTAAAGGTCTTATTGTTCTTTCGTCTGTTGAGTCCTCAACACGCAGATATTCTTTTACCTCTTGCAGACTAACTGGCTCTTGCACCGGCTCAGTCTTCACTATCAGACCGGCCATTATATGATTGCTCCTATTATCTGTGTGGCAATAATAAGTGCATACACTCCATAAATCATACTTTCAATGCGATCAAATCTCTTGGAGCCACTTTCCAATCGTTTTTCTATCTGCTCATATCTCAAAGCACATATCTCCTCATGTTGCTTCAGACTGTTTTTCTGTGTTGCCATAATGTAAAAAGCATACCATGTTTGCTAAATATTATCATTAACAAAGCGACTTGACCATATTGTTAATGAATACTTAACACCATGTCGCAAAGGGAGACACTCATGACCGTGTGTAACTTGGCTTGGAAATAATATGCATTTGCCGACTGGTATATCTGTATTTGTAATACCTTGTCTTGGGAATATTAGTTCTGCACCGACATAATCTTCATTTAGTTTTATGGATCCTGTTACAAGAGATGCATCATGGTGAAGATTTAAACTAACTTGCGTGTCTAATGCATAACGCATAACAAACCCATCACGCAGTCCATACATTTGTATTGGTTTCCAGTATTGTTCAACCTTCGGCACAATATGTTCGTTCCAATGTTTCTCTAATTCATGCCACAGTCCTAACTCTTTCATTCTTATTTCTTGTGCAGGAAATTTATCGTATTCAAGCGATCCCCACTCACCATTCTTGTCTGCAATCTCAATCAATCTTTCACATTGTTCCTGTGTCATAAAATCCACTAGTAACATATCACGGCTCAAGTAATCAATCTTATTAGAGTTTATGAACATCGCAGTTTTAGGAGGATAAAACTGTTCATAAAGTTCCTCAAAAACATACAAAGCATCATGACCACCGTTGCCGTGATAGATACAAGGACAAGTTTTAGTTTTTGTATTATTTAATTGTTTGCCGAGTTTTGATATCTCAGGCTCGTGTGTTTGAAATATGTATTGTTCATAATCTAGCTTTATGTCATATATGCCTTCAAGAAAAGCCATTTGCACGAATAACTGGTCATCATCGTCATCAGCTATCTTTTCGTAAGACATCATCTGTCTCAATGCTTTGACTTTACCGATATAAGTGCCACTATTGAGGAACGGATATGGCTCGTTAAGGTTTGGAAAATCTTTTGCTAATTCTTTTTCTGGCCAACAAATACTTTCACTGCTAAATACCATGTCTGCATTAAAATCTTCAAATCGTTCAAGGATTGTCTCTATATTGTCGTTATAAAAAACATCGTAGCCGTCTGTGAACAGTACAACATCATCATCATGTTTGTCCTCAAGAAATTTCAGCATGAGGTTTATTTTCATGCCACCACCTTTTGCTGTCATATCTGTTCCTTTCCAATCTACATTTAGACCTATGTTTATAGGATAGATTCCGTGATGTGCTGCACTTGTATTCAGCTTAATCATTCTTTGGCGATCTGTTCCACAAGTGGTTGCATATACTTTGAAATTGCGAAATGTCTCACCTTTTTCTATATCACCAAGTTCTCTAGGTTGTTGATTGCAAGAGTCCACAGACAATGCGACTATTTTCATATCAGTATTTCTTATGATTTCTGGCAAGAATTCATCAACAGGTATCATGCTCTGAAAATCAACATGACTCAGTAAACTTTTAGCACCTTCAACTGTTAGCACATAAGCAGTCATATTGTATGGGTAATATGGTTTCTCAGTGCCATCATCGTTTGGTATTACTTTGTTTGGCTCGTTCTCGTTTCTTTGCAGGTATATAAAGTCGTATTTTTGTGATAATTGTTTATATCTTTTTTCATTCCAGTTTGCATTTATCTTGGCATCATCTTCCATGACAATCACAGTCTGATTAAGTTCAATACATCTTTGCCATGCTTTTATGTGTGATAAGAAACAAGCAACCTCATTGTTGAGCATTTTTCTTTTACGAAACGGATCCAACCAGTTCGTTCTTGCTCTTATATCACGAAATGTCTCTTTGGCACCATCAACTGCTTCAATGTAATCAAAGTCTGAAAGATTGTTTTGTTGAAAGAGTTTTTTACGATCTGTCCTTCTAAGGAGTGATATAACTAGCTTTTTCATATCAACGCATACAAATCGTTGCGTTCAACATAAACCATGTAACCTTGGGCCTCTAAAAGCCTCTTAAGGTATGTATCGTCTATGTGAGTATGTTCTATTTTTAGCACATCAGGTTTAATATCCCAACTGTAAGGCTCAAGGATATTTAACTCATGGCCCTCTGTGTCAATCTTCAAATAATTGATATGCTCCCAACCAGATTCAGAAATAAGTTTATTTAGAGTCATGCAAGGCACATCTACGAAATAATCTACAAATTTTTGATTACCTTTCAGGTCAAACAATCTTTCTCCCTGATGATTCTCAGCAACAACACTTGATATACCTCGTCGCCAGTCGCCCAATGCTCTTGTTTCGTGTCCGTTGTCTTTTGCTACTGCGAAATTGATTTTGCCATTAAAATCTGATATTGCATGGTCACTTATTGTTAAATTGTCCCTATACGGAATATTTTCAGCTATATTTTCTAGTTTTTTGTTATAAGGTGGTGATGGCTCACACATAATACCCAACCAATGACCTGTTTTGATAAGATCCATGTTTGTTTCAAAATCACAGGCACCTATTTCAATAAAAGTTTTCATCATCTCCATTTTGGGCCTTCAACCCATGCCACAAGTGATTTTCTTATGCCTTTTGTAACTGGTGTTACTTTATGTTTTATTGGTGATGGAAAAACCAGTATTGTGCCTTTTGTTCTTAGATCTTTTGAGTCTGGTTGTTGATATTGTCTGTCAAGAATAAAATTACCACCTTCATAATCATCTGAGTCTGAAAGTTGTATTGTTATACTTAATTTTCTGTCATTCATAGTTTGATTGGCCCAAAAAGTATCAAAGTGCCAATTGTAATGTCCGTTTTCATCACCTTCGTATATGGTGTATTGTATATCTTGTATTGTGTCTATTTTTACACCAAATGCATTTCTATTTGCTAGTGTCGCATATTTCCATAGCAACTTGTGTATAAATTCAGATCCGACATCATAAGGATTAATCCAACGCACAATAGATTTACGAACTTTATCATCTGTGTCTCCTGCACCAACCACTGCATCCATTGGTTTATAGAATTCACATTCTTTTATTATTGATGCGACTGTTTCGTGGTTTAACTCAGCACTCCACATCTGCCAAATACTGTTCATATAAAGTCTCCTGACTTTATTTCTATCTTATACCTTTTCGGAATAAATAACCAGTTATACCAAACTATAAAAATTTGTATAACCTGCATTGACACCAGAAGCTGCAAAGTGTCTGCTAACACCAGATATTGTTACGGCTTGATATTTATAAATAATTCTGTTGTAACCTGATGTTACTGATGTCGCACCTGTTCTTGTGTGTGTGCCACCTGTTCCTGTGTTTCTATAATCAATGAAATCACTAAGTTGGTCAGAGCCATCTAGTTTGAAATCTAATCTAGTCCAATCTGTATCACCTGTCTGAGCACCACTTCCTTCAAATACAATGAAAACATCAGTCTGCGTAGAAAAACCTACTTGAAAAGAATCTGCAACAATAGCACTTAACCACTTATTTCCATCAAACTGCGATCCCAATTGTGATAATGGTTTCGGACTGGTTGTGAAAGTTGAGTTGCCATCAAATAACTGACCTATCTGTGTTGTTGTGCCACCTGCAGTTGCTGCTTGAACACCACCGGCTGTTCCCCAACCAATTACTGAATGCAATACTGCACTTTTACCTGTACCGGCTGAGTAACTAGAAAGACCACCCAATACTTTGAAGGTTGATTTGAAGTCTGCATATTGTCTTGTGCTTCCTGCCGGTTGTTGCACCCTTGAAGTAGTTGCACCATTTGCCCTTGGTGACCTATCAGCATAAGTGTCTTGCGTTGCTATGTTTACACTACCACTTCTAACTGATGTTGAATTCAGATTTTCTGCTACATCACCAATACTGTCAGCATCTACATTTGTTGTTGATATCCTTCCCATATTATTTCAATTCTATTGTCATGTGTATTTCATTTGTTTGATATGTTTCAGGCTCCTGTGCATCATTTGATTGCACGGATCCGTCAGTAGTAGGCACAATATCTACGGTTGGCCTTACGAAACTTACTGTCTCTGATACTTCTTGTTCGTTTTTATTTGCATAATTAAATGAGTCGTCATCAACATCAGCAGTAAGAATACGAAAAGCAACAGAACTTGATTTCGTTGCTATAAAGTTCCAATGTGTCGCACTATAAGTTGATTTGATTGCACTTGTTTGTGGTCCCCAACAATCTTTATTAAAAACCCAACTCTTTGAATCATCAACTAACCCAACTAATCCATGGTCTGTATTCCAATGGTTGGTATCAGCATCAAAAAATCCAGAATGCAATAGTTTGCAAACACCGTCTTTATAAACACCAAGAACTGTATATGTATAGTTTTTGCCGATTGGTGGTATTACTGCGTTGTCAGCATAATTAAGCATAGTCTGTTCCCAATGAAATATCTTTTCATCATCGGTCAGATCGTCTGTGTTGTATGAGTAGTTGCCGTTCTCTATATCTTCTTTAGATGCATCATATAAATCTTGAAACACACCTGAATCAATTAGGGCCTGAACTTCTGCTTTTGTAAGAAAATCTGCAGTCCAAGACATTATTTGTCCTCTAGCTTTTTAATCCTCGCTTCAAGGTCTTCATAACCATCTAAGTCATTTAATCCTTTTGGTGAGTGTGAATCTTTGGCTAATTCTTCAATCATAGCTTGTTGCTCTTTTATTGCCTGTATCAGTAATGGTACGAGTTTATCATACCAAACTGTTAGATATTCACCGTCTATTGGAGCCTCAGTAACAACCTCTGGTAATATTGCTTGTATTTCTTGTGCTGATACACCAACTTGTCTTTCTTCATTGTCATATCCTAATTCTTTGGCTTTTTCATTCTCAACAAAGTAATAACCACCGATCTGCATAATCTTAGCTACGGCATTATCAATCTCACCAATAAAGTCTTTCAATCTTGCATCTGAATAGAAAGCTGTAATATTGTTTGTCGCCCTTATCTCTCCGGCTGTTCCACTTCCGGCTGTTCCCACACCTAAACTATTTACCTGTGCGTTAGAGTTTGTGGTAAAGCCACCAGTAGGCCCTGTGGGGCCTGTCGGTCCAGTAGGCCCAGTTGGTCCAGTAGGCCCAGTACCACCACTTCCACCAGTATTACCAGTCTGTCCTTTTTGTCCCTTCTGACCAGTAGACCCAGTAGATCCAGTCGGGCCAGTCGGCCCAGTTGGTCCTGCACTTCCGTTAGACCCTGCAGGTCCAGTTGGTCCTGCACTACCTTGAATACCTTGAGTTCCTGTGGGCCCAGTTGGTCCTGTCGGCCCTGTTCCACCAGTCGGCCCTGTGCCTCCAGTCTGGCCTTTCTGACCCTTTTGGCCTTTGCTACCATTACTGCCAGATGGTCCAGTTGGGCCTGTTGGTCCTGTGCTTCCAGTATTACCAGTAGTTCCCTTTTGGCCCTTGCTTCCTGCACTTCCAGAAGGTCCAGTACTTCCTGTCGGTCCAATACTTCCGGTTGTACCTGTTTGTCCTTTTTGTCCTTGTGGTCCAGTTCCTCCTGTCGGTCCAGTTCCACCAGTTGGGCCTGTGTTTCCGACTTCACCTTTCTGTCCTTTTTGACCAGTCGGCCCAGTTCCACCAGTACCACCAGTTTGTCCTTTCTGGCCTTTAGACCCTGTCGGCCCTGTGGGGCCAGTAGGCCCTGTATCGCCTTGAGATCCTGTGTTTCCTGTCGTTCCTTTTTGGCCCTTAGACCCATCACTTCCGGCACTTCCTGTTGAGCCAGTTGGACCTGTGGGGCCTGTATTACCAGTTGAGCCAGTTGTTCCCTTCTGTCCTTTACTTCCAGACGATCCAGTAGGTCCAGTAGGGCCTGTGCCTCCTGTTCCACCAGTTTGGCCTTTTTGACCTTTATCTCCTTGACTACCAGTAGGACCAGTACCTCCAGTTGACCCAGTTGGACCAGTTCCACCAGTCTGACCTTTCTGGCCCTTGTCTCCTTGGCTTCCTTGCGATCCAGTATTACCAGTTTGGCCTTTCTGTCCTTTACTGCCAGTTGGACCAGTAGGGCCGTTATTTCCAGTAGGCCCTGTGTTTCCAATCTCACCTTTCTGGCCTTTGCTTCCAGTAGAGCCTGTCGGTCCAGTATCTCCAGTTGAGCCAGTAGGCCCTGTTGAGCCAGTATTTCCAGTCTGACCTTTTTGACCTTTATCACCGGCACTACCAGTTGGACCAGTTGAGCCAGTTGGCCCTGTACCACCGGCTGTTCCAGTTTGTCCTTTCTGACCCTTATTACCATCTGACCCATTAGAGCCATTGCTACCACTAGGTCCAGTATTTCCTGTCTGGCCTTTTTGACCCTTATCACCTTGACTTCCTTGCGATCCAGTAGGTCCTTGACTTCCTACTTCACCTTTTTGGCCCTTGCTTCCAGTTGGACCTTGAATACTGCCTCCACTAGTGAATGAGCCACTTGCGAATATATGTAGTGAATCATCTTGCTGAACTATGTATGCATCACCATTACTTGGTGTTGGTGAAGAAGGCAAATCGCCTGTGGTTGCAACTTGTCCTTTAAATGTTATGCCTGTGCCAGTACTTCCTGTTGGCCCAGTAGGGCCTGTGCTACCTGTGTTTCCAGTAGGGCCAGTCGCACCAGTCTGACCTTTTTGACCCTTAGAGCCATCGGATCCATCGTTTCCATCATTACCAGACGGCCCTGTATTTCCTGTGGTACCTTTTTGTCCTTTATCTCCCTGTGAGCCTGTTGTTCCAGTCGGTCCAGTATTACCAGTTGGACCGGTGTTACCAGTGCCACCAGTTTGACCCTTTTGTCCTTTGTCTCCCTGTGGTCCTGTGCCACCTGTGGGGCCAGTTCCACCAGTATTACCAGTCTGGCCCTTCTGCCCTTTAGAGCCATCATTACCATCTGAGCCATTTGTTCCGGCTTCTCCTTTTTGTCCTTTTGAGCCATCACTACCATTTGAGCCATTATTTCCTGCAGGACCAGTCGGCCCAGTTACACCAACTTCGCCTTTCTGACCCTTTGCACCAGTATCACCTGTCGGACCAGTAGGACCAGTATTTCCAGTATTACCGGTTGTTCCTTTCTGTCCTTTGTCGCCTTGCGACCCAGTAGGCCCTTGTGGACCAGTGCTTCCTGTATTTCCAACTTCTCCCTTTTGACCTTTGTCGCCAGTAGATCCAGAAGGCCCATCACCTCCTGTCTGTCCTTTCTGACCTTTGCTACCATCATTACCGGAAGGGCCTGTGCTTCCTTGAGGGCCTGTTGCTCCGGCATCACCTGTTGTTCCAGTAACACCTTTTTGGCCTTTCTCACCCTTACTTCCATTACTGCCATCATTACCATCAGATCCGGCAGGACCACTAGCACCTATTTCTCCTTTTTGTCCTTTATCGCCATCGCTTCCATTTGTTCCTGATTGGCCTTTCTGTCCTTTGTTTCCGTCATTACCATTTGAGCCATCATTTCCAGATTGGCCCTTCTGTCCTTTATCACCTTGAGAGCCACTTCCAGTTGGGCCTGTTGGACCAGTAACACCAATCTCACCTTTCTGTCCTTTATCCCCATCAGAGCCATTTGTTCCATTAGTTCCGGCCTCACCCTTCTGGCCTTTACTTCCGGCAGATCCATCATTCCCATCATTACCGTCTGAGCCACTTTCTCCTTTTTGGCCCTTATCACCACCGGCTCCAATCTCGCCTTTCTGTCCTTTTGTGCCGTCTGTTCCATTGTTTCCTGCAGGGCCGGTTGCACCAGTATCGCCAGTCGTACCTTTTTGTCCTTTGTCGCCAGTTATTGATTGTCCTTGCTCTCCTTTCTGACCTTTGTCTCCATCAGTTCCATTAGACCCATTATTACCTGTCGGCCCAATCTCACCTTTTTGACCTTTACTGCCATCTGACCCACTCGGACCAGTAGAGCCAGAAGGACCAGTATCACCGGTAACTCCAGTTTGACCTTTTTGGCCTTTACTACCACCGGCTCCAGTAGAGCCTGTCTCACCCTTCTGTCCTTTTGCTCCTGTATCACCTATGTCTCCAGTTCTTGCAAAAGTTACCGTTAGTTCTTCGGCATTACTGAAAGATGTTGCACCACTTAAATAAGATACTGGTACTTTGAAATATCCTGTTGCCTCAGTAATAGAGCCACCGATCTGAAACAATGCAAAGTCTGTTGCATCAGTCTTGTTTGATATTCTTATGTGGCCTTTTATGGTTGATGTTGAATCATCAATAGTTCTTAGATATGCCTGTATGTCAGTTGATGCTTGGTCCTCATCATCAATAAACATTTGTGATGCTGATGATAAGTTAGCATTGTTGAATTTTAATATACCGGCAGTTGGGTCATTGTCTGTTGTGTTTGTTGAAAAGTTGTATTGAACTGTTTGGCCACCAAAATTACCCTGAAGGCCCTTCAAACCTTTCTGGCCCTTTTCTCCCTTCTGGCCTTTATCACCAGTTGCACCAGTGTTTCCTGTAACACCAACCTCTCCTTTCTGTCCTTTATCTCCAGTCGTGCCTTTCTGACCTTTATCACCAGTAGTTCCTGTCTGGCCCTTGTCTCCAGTATTTCCTTGTGAGCCAGTATCACCAGTTGTTCCTTTCTGACCCTTACTACCAGTCGCTCCAGTATCTCCTGTCGTTCCTTTCTGGCCTTTATCTCCTTGGGATCCTGTTACACCAACTTCGCCTTTTTGTCCTTTAGAGCCTGTCGCTCCAACTTCACCCTTTTGGCCTTTATCACCCTGACTGCCAACTTCTCCCTTTTGTCCTTTATCTCCGGTGTTACCAGTGCTACCAGTATTACCAGTTACACCGACTTCACCCTTCTGGCCCTTATCTCCTTTTGCACCAGTTGGGCCTTGAACAGTTGAGTCTGCTCCAGTCTGGCCCTTTTGTCCTGTTTCACCTTTTTGACCGGCACCTCCAGTCGCTCCCTGTGTGCCAACTGTTATGACAGAAATATCATTTGGGCCTGTTATAGTTATCTTTTTGACTATACTCATCTGCTGACATTACCTCTTATTGAGTATGTGCCTTCAAGTATGCGATCTACTTTGTTATTTGAATCTGTAAGTTTAATGTCGTAAACACCATCACCAACTGTTAGTGAGGCTGTGTCTGAGGCTGATATTTCTAATGTGATTGTTCCGGCAGCACCACCCATTGTTGCTCTGCCATTTGCTACGGTTAATGTTATGACTTCTGATGTATCATCTTGATTTTTTCTCAAGTCCATTTCAGCACTAAAACCTGTTAGATTTATTACTGTGTCGCTTGAGTCTTTTAGAGTCAGAACATGTTTAAATGTTGCTCCTTGCTCTATTATGAAATGATGAAATCCTGCAGCCATGTACTAATCCTTTATGTGTCATGGTATCTACCATTTCAGCGTCTGCTCTAACTATATTAACAATATTACTTATTTATGGATAGTCTTAGCTATTTCTTTGTTGATTTCTTAGGACGGCCTCTTTTTTTGGTTGTCTTTTTAGGAGCAACACCACCTTCCCATGCTTCATTAACATCAGGTGTGTCTGGATCGTCGCCAACAAGTTGGCCCTTCTCATTTCTTGCTCTTACAGGCTCTTCTTCGGCCTCTTTGACTTCGCCTTCCATATCAACAGTTTCTTCTATTGAATCTACTTTGACTTCCATTGCCCAACCGTTCTCTACGAATGTTTTCATGTTTTCTTCTTGCCAATCCTCAGAAGCATCAACTATTTCATCAACTTCATATAATTTGACTTCGGATCCCAATGCATCAGCAGTAGCCGGTTTAGGAATTATAATTTTATATTTCTTTGCCATAATTTTTTACCTTAAAAGTGGGGTGGCCTAAACCACCCCAAAACATAACAATTATCTATCTGAATTTGAAGATGCATCAGAACTATGTCTGGCATGACTTAAAATAACAGATGCTGACATTGCGGTACCTGTTGAGTGAGACCCTGTTAGATCTGCCACAACTCTTATATACCTTTTGCTACCGAGATAACCTATGGTCATTATCTGCGGTGACTCTGCATTGTCATCTAATGTTAAGAATATACCGTTTGAATCAACTGCACCGTCTGATACTGAGTCATTACTTGTGACTGCAGTATATGTGCTATCGTCGTCTGATTCTTCAAGTTTGAAATCAATCTTGACTGATGAAGAAAGTGTTACACCTTCTGCACCTGTATCAACAACAATTGAAGCTGACTCAAATCCAAGTAAGTCCACACCGGATCCATTTGTGTCAGAACTGACAACTGCAGGAGCAAGTGATTGAACCATTTTGATATTATTTGCTAAATCTTTCATTATTCACCTACCTTAACTTGCGATTTTTTGTTTAACGATTGCTTCAGCTTGTACCACTTGACCACCAACTCTTCTTCTTGCTAGGTATTTTACATTACCGTTATTAGCAACTGTGAATGGGTCACGAAGCACTGATAAAGCTACTCTATCAATAATCAAATATGCTCTTCTGAAATCACCAAACATTACTGGGAATGCATTACCGGCAATTGCAGGCATATCTGTTACTTCTACATACGGATAACCAAGAATGGTATTTGGCACACCGGCTTGTAATGACATTCCAGCTTGGAATACATATTGTCCGGCAGTATCTTTTAATTTTCTGATTTCAGCTAATGTGTTTCTGTTGAAAATAAAAGTACCATTTCTACCATATTCTGATTTGATTGAATGTACCAATGAAATCAGACCGTCAGCAGTTAGTGCACTAGCACTTCCTGAATTAACTTCTGAGACACTACTGTTCTGCAAAAGTCCTTCTGGCTTGTTTACACTATTACCACTTACAAATGCAGTTCCTTCTGCCTTTGCAAATTGCTCTGCAAACTCAGACTGCATTTCAGCTTCTAGGTTAAATACTGAATCTTCTAAGTTTGCCTCAGAAATATGCACTTCTGCGTAATGCTCGTGTGCAGGGATTTCTTCTAAACCAACTTGATATCCAGTTGTTTCGCTTCTTGTTCCGGTTTCACCAACCCACTGAGCAGCAAATGTTCCAACTTTCTTTGGAAATTGCACAGACTTGCTAGAAGTATTTCTAACTCTGGCAATAGATCTGATTGGAGATATTTCAGTAATATCTTTAATCATTTCTCTTACATACTCAGGTGGTGCTAGGTAACCACCAGTAGCGTCATTACTTACTGTTAATGCTTTGACAATCTCTGGATCTGTAAGGGCCTTATCACCTTTACGACACCATGCGTCAAATGCCTTAACGACTGTATCCACTTGAGGAGCATCTAAACCGGCTTCTGGTCTTGAGACCATTTTTTCTACCGATATTAGTCTTTCTTCAAGTTTTGCGTTTGATTCATCTTTAGCTTCAATCTCTGACTTAACATCTTCTAATGATTGTAGTTTTGCTTCAATCTTATCCAATTTTGAGTCAGTATCAGCTGTTGATAAACCTTTTTCTATGTTGTCAAGTCTTTCGTCATTGACCTTTTTGAACTCGTCAAAAGCCTGTGCGACTTCATTAACAACTGTCTTTACATCTTCCGACATAATTACACTCCTTAAAGTTTAAATTTATTAGTTAATACCTTAATCGCATCTACGACCTCTGAATCTATATGAGCCTCTCGCTCATCAAAAGACTTGAACACTGCAGTTGCAGCGATTTTTGCTTCAGACCGAGATAATTGGAAAGCATCTCGCAAACCTTTTTCCCACTCTCTGACAGTAATATCTTCGCCCTTGACCTGTCGCACGGTTGCCCGTGGATTCATAGGAAAAGTTACTAAGGACACTTCCATCAGTTTGACTTCTTTAATTATTCTTCTGTTTGTATCTTTTTCATAGGACACAGACTTCTGATCTACTTTAAAACCAATAGACAGGCCATCAAGTGCACCCATCTTCATTAGTTCATATGCTTCTTTACCGGCTTGTGTTTTAAGAGCCAGTCTGCCTCTTACAACGAGGCCCTTACTGTCCTCATATATTTCATCAAACTTACCAATAGGCATATCTGACTTATGTTGATATAGCAGTTTGACATTGTCTGCCGTCCTGAAATCTGTTAGTGATTTTGTGAATGCACCTTTTTGTATAACATCATTACCAAGATCTGTATTTCCAAAGACTGAGCCATATCCCTCAAAGGTGCCATACTCTTTGCTCTCATCTTCTTCTATTGCTTTATATTCGGCTTTGACATCTTCTGTCATGGACTCAGGCTCGGATCTGACATCACGGCCTGTCTTGTCTCTGTATTCTTGGTGTGTGCTACACGGCATAAAAACTTTGTTGCCGTTCTCGTCGTGAGTATGTGTACCCTCACAACCAATCACCTCTGCTCTTGCTAATGCTTCTGCTTCTGTGGTGAACACATCTCGTCTTATCCTTGCTTTACTTTCCTCGTTATCCAGTTTTGGATCTTCCATTGAAGGTGAGTGTTCACTTTGGGAATCCACAAGTTCTTGCACTTTTTCTAGTGCTGATTTCAAATCACTCATAAAGATTCTCCATTTTTTTAAAATTATTCCATATATGGTATATCAATGCAACAATTCAGTCCATATCTCTAGCATCAACATAAACAATGCTACACCTACAATTTATCACATTTTCTGGTCCACCGTTAGGATCCCCTACATGTTGCATTAACTTACCACCGACTTCAAACGGCTCGTCCATTGGTATTGCAGGTTTATTTGCCATTTCTCCGTGTGCATCTCTAACTCTTAAATCATTGACTGGCACCCACTTCTTCATCATTTGAATACCAGTATCTTCTTGCAATATACCGTGATACCTATGGTTTGCAAGTCCGGCTGCATTATGTGTTTCAGTTCTTGCAATCATATTGGCTCTTGCTCTTGTTAAGAATCTATATTTTGTAGCGATCTCTCTTGCTATCTGGTCAATAGACAAACCTTCAACTCGCAGTCTGTCTATGTCTCTGCTTATACGATTGGCAATATTGATTGATACACCGGCAAGAATAAGATTTCTTGAGTTGTAATATTCTGCAACTAATTCTTCAAAGTCTCTTGCCCTTCCGAATATAAATGCTTCTGCTTCTTGTTTTTGATTGTTAGTATTGTATTTGTTTTCGTTGAACTCAAAGATAGTTCTATAAACTCTTTTGAAGTGTTGTTCTATAAGTGGTTGGAAATCATCTTGCATTCTTCTTGCAAACTCTGAAACTTCAAACCTTCCGAACTCACGATACAGAAACATAGATGCACCGACTTGTTTCCGCATGACTGCATAAACTCTTTTGGCAAATCTTCTTTCAAGATTATTTTTTATACGCAAAAGTATTCTTGCTTCTCTTGCAGTGTTTACCCTTCTCCGTATTGTATGAGATTCTTTACTTGCTACTGAGTGGGTGACCTTTTGGGAATAAATCTGTGTCATGTTTACCACCTCTGAATCTGCCTGTTCTCAATGCACTTAAGAAAGAATTAACACGAGCATATGCCCACCTGTCACTTCCACCTTGTGCTATCACTGAGGGCCGTACCGAAGATCTGTTCGTATTGTACGCACCCACTCCTCTACGAAATACTGCCTCAAGCATTCTTAATGTTACTCGTTTTGTTTTACTGTCACCATATTTCTCATTATGTTCTTTAACTTTGTTTGACAGTCCTTCCCTAACTTTACCAGTAACTTTCTTTGTGGCTAAACCTTCATATTGTTTATCCCTTTCTGTCATTATTTGGTTTCGCTTTCTTGTTGACCAACTAAAACCGGCATCACCACCCCACAAGGCCCACGCAATCCTACCATTGCTTGGATAACCCTCTTGGCTTGGTCTGAATCCTCTGCCTTCCTTATCCACTTCATGTCTAGAGAAAAAGCTATACATTCTCAATACTGTGTCAGGCGACAATCTTTCTTTGCGTATCAACTGGTTTGCTCTCGCAAGACCAACCTGTGTTCCACCTCTGCCATATTCTTTTCTCCAGTCAAGACCTCTTTGTGCTTCGTTCTTCATACTGTCTGTTGGTGTTAGGTCAATATCTGATATTGCTTTGATTGCATCTTCAAACCAGTCACCCTCGTCTTCAAACATGGCCTCATCAATATCTTCTTCTGCTTCTGGTTGGTCCATGCCTTCTTCTAGGTCTGGCACTTCTTCTGGTGATAATGGATCTTCTGGCTCCGGCACATCTGTATCACCAATAGGAATAAGTGCTGCCGAAATATATAAGTCATCACCACCATCAACTGGACTCCTTCCTATTTCTTCTCTTGCCTCGTTTCTACTAAGAATACCCATGTTTACTGCTTGGACCATGTTTTCAAATGTTCTTCTTTTTCTTTCAGCTAGGGCCGGTATAGAATCAACATCAAAACGCATCTCTAATCCTTCACCATACATAGGCACTAACCACTCATTGAAGTCTGATTCTATTTGTTTAAGGTGTGGGATAATAGTTTCTTCATACAATGCCAATCTTGCTTCTGCCACATTTGCATATGTTTGTGCATCAGGCACACCAACTAACTGGCTTGGAACACCAAAACATAATGCTATGTCTGTTGCTGCCATGTGTTTAAGGTTTATGAAATCCATATCCTTTGGACTTAATGACATTTCTTTCCAATCAAAATCACCTTCAAGTAATAAAGGTCTTCCTGCATTGTGTGAGCCTGTAAATCTGTTGTTAAGATCTGTTAGCAATTGCTGTCTTTGAGATTCAGATAAACTTACATCAAATCCTTGGTCGTCTCTTGGTTTGAATACAACTGCACCACTAGGCCTTGCACCATTAGAGAGCAAATTGATATTGTGGTTTGAAGCAAGGTTGTGTTGGTCAACTTCTACTGCTGCTGCAAACAATGGTGATGCACCGTAATAATCATCTATTGGATTCCATAACTTGATTTGTTTAACATCACTTTTACCTGTCTCTGGGTCCACAGGATATTTAGCTGATACTTTGCCATTAATCTTATAGTCGTATGAATCAGGTATTGTTTTGTTTCGTGATGCATTTATCTCAACACGGTCTGGTCTTAAAAAATGTAACTCTTGTGGTGGTCCTGCATTGCCTGTTTTCAATATATAACAGTTACCAGAAAGCAGTAAGAAGCCTGACAAAGATGATATGAACTCACTTCTTGATTGTAGTGGGTTTGGTCTTGCCATCAAATCTATAAGTGGATGTCTTTCTAATAATTCATCACCTGCATAAATTTGTATTGGTACTGCTGATGCACCTTTTGATATTTCGTTTACGCATCTGTAAACAATCGCATTCTGCAAATATCCTTCATCAGCAAGATCGTGATAGTCGTAGTCTCTTGATTTACCTGTGGGCATACCGAAGTAGCCCATCATTGATTCTTGTTTTCTTATTGGGACATCTTGTGTTCCAAACAGTCTTTGAAAAAAATTCTTTCTTTGTGCCATCAGCTAACTCTCCAATTTACTTCTCCTCTTGATTTGCTTAGTTCAGCTAAACCCCAAACTAAAGCATCAAGACGGTCTGGTGACGACTGGTTTGATTCTCCTGTAAAAGAACACATTTGACTTTCTAACTCAGGAAAACTCCCAATGTGATGCACTTTCCTTTGCTCGTATAAAGCACTTATCGGCTCGGCCCTGATAATCTTACCTCTACTGGCTCTCACTGCACGATAAGGAATATTGACATCTATGCTTCTTAATAACCGTTCCACTAAATCCCCACCGTTGTTTACCTCAGCAACGATACGGTCAGCATTCCAATCATAATATGCATTGATTGCTTTCCTTGCCCATCCGTCTGGACTATACCGATCAGACAGGTCGTCAAGTACATAATACTCGTTTTTGTGGTCTTTTCCAACTACCAGTATGCCAGTCTCATCACTGTTAGGATTATTGGTGACTGCCGGATCTATGCTGACTACTATTTGTTTGAGTTCTTGGTCTGTATCTTCTGACATTCTTGCTTCTTCAATGAGTTCACTATTCCACAATGCACCCTCTACTGAATCTATTATTTCTGCAAACAATTCCTGACGGCCTAAGTTTGTTCCCTCGTATTTCTCTTTAAGCATATCAAGTGCTGACTCAGCAAGATTCTCAACATTCTCAAATGTGCTACCACGATATGTTATGCAATCTTCCCTTCCGATTAGATCTTTTATTATCTTTGTTGGCTTTGGTGTTGTTGTGATGATACATTGTGGTTTATCACCAAGCCTCAAACCAAACATAAGTTGGTCAAATGCTTCTGGGTATCTCCACACGGCTAACTCATCACACCATGCACGGTGAAACTGTGGTCCTCTTAACCTATCCGGCTCTTGTGCTGCAAATCCTATAATCTTGGAGCCGTTGTTTAATCTGATTTCATTTAATGATGATGAATAACCTTTCTGCTTTTTTGCGTCTAAACATTCTTCTGGGATTATTGACATAAGACCTGATGGGCCTCCAAAACATACTCTCCTCAAGTCTCCATGCGTTGGTGCTACAACTGCACAATTAACATTGGGATTGCGTAGTGCATAGAGGGCAATATCTTGTGCACCTGTTCTTGTTTTTCCCCAACCTCTACCGGCCAATATAAGCCATATAAAAAAATCTTTGCTTGGTGCGATCTGTTTGCTTCGTGCTGTATTAATCCAATTACTGTAAAGTAATGTCGTTGCTGCTTGACTTGGCTCTTGCATACTCGTCCAAGATTTCCATAGCATCTCTGAAGGCAGTGTCGTCTTTGATGTTGGCATTAATATTCTCCGTTGATTCTCCAAGTGCTAGTTTAGCAATCCGTTGTGCAATAGATGCTGCTGAAACTAAGCTACGCAACTGTGCTGCAGGCATACCTAACTGGCCTCTATTCAATCTGTTCGTATTTTCTGTAAGCATCTTTGCGACTGTGCTATAAATGCCTTTTGCTAAATTTATTGAGCTGTTATCAAAACCTATTGATTCTTCAACCCTTCTTTGCACCCTTTGTTTTTCTATCTCTTGCTCAAACGATCTTTGGTGGTCATCTCTTTGAAACTTCCATTTTTCTGTTTGTGCTAATCTGTATAAACTTGACTTTGCTACTTTGTGTTTCTTTATTAATGCATCTAAAGTTGGGTACTCTTTTACACCTTCGTTATCTATGCCATAAACAAAACTTTGCCTGATGTCATCTTTTATTTTTGGTGTTAGTTTTCTTAGTTTTGAAGTTTTTTTATTCATGTATTCCCATTTTTTCCCAGATTATTTTTACATAAAATGCAATGTATTCAAGGTTTACCAAAGATATTAGCATAATTTATTCCGTATAGGGATAGTTTTTTATTGCTTTCTATCTTGGTTGGCACATAATGACTCCTTGAGTTGAATTTTTTTTGGAGTAAAAATGAATAAAACAAATCAAAACAAATACGAAATATACACAGTATCTTTATAT
>VMHT01114428.1_pt1 | contig 47069 bp, 17 predicted proteins | sample 4693611 | NCBI WGS metagenome assembly VMHT01 (sample SAMN12280063, study PRJNA550983) | marine metagenome | isolation source: seawater sampled from same location over 5 years 0.02-0.2 micron viral filtrate | place: USA: collected off the coast of southern California halfway between the port... ... | reverse complement strand
CAATCGACTCCACAGGCAGTACATATGACTTCGAAACAGTAGCAACGGCATCGTATGCATTTAGAGACGATGTATATAAAATACCTAAAACATTAAACACATTAGGTAAAACAATAACTGAGCATGTCGAAGATTTAGAGAAAAAATTAAACGAACTTCAAGAATCATCTGATAGTGAAGTAAAAGATGTTATAACATTTGATTTAGGTAAGTTAGTAGGTTCAGCAGATGAATCAAGTGGAGGCACAAGTTTTGATATAATAAATGACGAAACATTGATATCTAATACTGATGCTGATGCTGAAGATACAAACAGAGTAATTAATTTAGAATCCATAGAGTCTGCAGATGCAATTGAAAGACAAAAAGCATTAGAGGACAATCCAAAAGATTCCGGTGAAACAGCAGAACAAGAAATAGACCAGGATAAAATTGCTGTAGCAGAAGGTGTAAGCATACATGATTATTTCTTAACACTGTTAAGTATGAATGAAGAATATATCAGCAAAATATCACGCAAGAGTGAAATAGATAATCCCGAAGATGACAATATAGACCAGGATCAAGCATTTATATCTTGGTTGAGAATAAATGCTGACACAAAGCAATTAGGATTTGATAAACGAAGAAATAAGTATGCTCAACAATATACTTTTATACCAACTATATATAAATCTACAAGACGTGATGTAGCAGTCGATGTCAGAGAAACTGAAGCAAAAGATACAAGAAAAGTAATAGAAGACATGATTGGGAATGGCACATTGTTAAAAGCCTACAATTATATGTTTACAGGATTGAACGATCAAATACAGTCTCTTGATATTCGTTATGATCAAGGTTTAGATTTATTATTGCCTCCTAAGGGTGGTGCAATGGGTGATATATCTATTACTGCATCAGATTCTTTAGCAAATACAGTGCCAGAAGCAAAAGATTTATCACTCGAAGGGCAGGTAAATGATTTATTTAATAAAAGTGAAAACGCACTTGAAAAAAGCTCTCTAAAAGGACTTTTAGATGATTTAAAAAGTCTGCTTAACACAGCCACAGGAGCAGTGGATCAATTAGCAAGTGCGGTTGGACTATCATCTGCACAATTAATTGATTTAGTTAATTTTGGAACAAATGCTAACAAAGAAGCATTTATAGAACAATTAGACGCCGCAACAACAAAACAACTTAACGCCAGTGTTAATATCAGTACCTCAACACCTACTGTGTTAGACCCCACAATAGCACCGGATTACAAACCTGAGTTTAGTGGTTATGCATACGGTTCAGATTTCTTAAACCCAGGTGTATCATACCCTGATGTAACACTGCTGGAAAATCTTGGTTATATTAACGTACAAGATAAACTTGCCGCGGCAGGTATTACAGAGCAGGAAGCATTAGAATCTAAACAAGGTACATCAAGCACCACTGACACACCCAGTAAAGTTGCCGGGGGTACGTACAAAGCAGGCTCAGTGCAAAACAAGTTACTTGGATTTATTGCAGGCTCGCATTCAGATACACAGTTTATGATGCAGATAGAGTTAGGATTAAGAGGAGATCCGTGGTATCTTGGATCAAAAGGCACTGGTTTAGACGGAGTCACTAAAAAGAGCGATGCAACCGCCGCCAATCATAAAGGTGATGATAACTGTTTTTTCTTAAATATCAATGCACCAATAACATACGACCCAGATTACACGGACGAAGACAGTAACTTAAACTCAGGGTATTGGGATATGTCGGGTGAAGCAAGAACATTTGGCGGAGTATATAGAATTATTAAAGTAACAAATCAATTTAACGGAGGTGTATTTACTTCCAGTGTAAGTGGGCAACGTGTTTTACCAATAACACCAGACGCTAAAGTGCCGCCTACACAAACAGATTCTGCGGCTACTCCTACTTCAGATAATCCTCCTACAGATAATCCTCCTACTACTGAGCCTGGAACATAGATATGTCAATTAGTCGATCAAATCAATCTTATAAAAGAATACAAAAGAACAGTCCAATGTTTGGAATTTATATTGGGCAAGTTACTGCCACAAAAGATTTAAGCAGAACAGGACGCATACAAGTTTTCATAGCCACGTTGGCAAAAGACAAATCATCTAACGACGGTTTATTTGACGCAATGTGGAGTTCGCCGTTTGCAGGTGGAACTGATCCAGCAGGCATTGGTGAAAAAATAGAAAGTTACGTAGACACACAACAAAGTTACGGCATGTGGATGGTACCACCAGACATAGGCAACCTTGTACTTTGTTGTTTTGGTGACGGTAATTCAAAGTTTCCTTTTATAGTAAGTTGCTTGTACCCAGATAGATATAATCACATGGTACCTGGTATGCCTGCAGGAAAAAGTTACTCTGATCCTTCTATGAAATTACCTGTTGCTGAAAAGAATAAACGTGACGAAAAGACCACGCACAACGACGCTACACGCCCTCTACACGTAGATATTGCAAAAGGGTTAGTAAGACAAGGGTTAGCAAATGACCCGCTTAGAGGGGCAGGAACGGCTGGTGCAAGGAGAGAATCTCCCAGTGAAGTATTTGGTATATTAACACCAGGGCCCAGAGACCCTGAAAATTTTAATCACAGATTAGGTGGACACCAATTTGTGATGGATGATAATCTCAATAGCAGAAACATACGAATTAGAACAGCAGGTGGTAATCAAATTTTAATGGATGACACCACAGGTGTTATTTACATGATCAACAAGGAAGGTTCTGCATGGGTAGAACTAACACGCACAGGTGATATAAATTTCTTTGGCGAAGGCAGTATAGGCTTTAGAGCAAAAGGCAGTTTCCACTTACGTGCTGATCAAGACATAAACATTGAAGCAGGACAAGATATTAATATAAAAGCCGCAGGTGATACCACAGGTGGCGAATACAAAGGTTCTAATCCATTAGGTGCTATAGGATTACCACCATTAGGAACAGGCGGTAATTTAAGAATTGAAGGCTCAGGAGATTTAACAGCATACGGTGGATTGAATACGCAAATTACTGCAAACGGCGGCGATATTGATTTAAATGCTGGTGGAAGATTAGCGGCAACTGCCGGTGGCCCATTAGGCATGGACTTATTAGCGGCTACCGGACCAATCAAGATGCAAAGTACAATGCCCACAAGCATATTAAGTGCGGCTGGGTTTAATGTAAGTTCAGGTGGACCTACCAGTGTTTTAGCACCAACAATATTACTTAACAGTGGCGGTCCTCCGGCACTTCCTGCTCTCCCGGCTATACCTGCACCACAAATGGGACTCACTGGTAGAAAAGATGCGCCATCAGAAAAAGCAGAATTTGACGAAGCAGGTGCAACAACTGGAGACAGTGCAGGAGCACCAACTGCCGGAAAACGTCAAGGTAAGCAAGATAAAATAGAAACCATAGTAGGAGTATTGCTCACAAACGAACCTTATATAGGACACTCTCAATACGATCCAATAGCGGCCAGTGAAGCAGAAGAACAAGCTCAATCAGAAAGTGTGCTTAAAAATACTCCAGCAAATGCTGTGAGTCAGAAGGCACAGGCGCCGGCCGATGCACAAACTCCAGACGGTGCAGAAGTTGGCACAGGATATGTAGACGAAGCAGGGGCGGCTATTTCCTCAGTTAGCAATGCAGTCACTGACGCTTCAGCCCAAGCAGGAGCTCTCATAGACAGTGCATTACCAGATGTTCAAGGGTACTTAGATGGCATACCACAATATGCTGATGTCCAAGGTGTATTAAATAATTTCAAAGATGCCGCGGCAACAAAACTATTAGAAATAGCAGGATTGGGAGCATTAGTAAATGGTCTCAAAGCGGCTATTCCTCCTATACGTTTTCCAACTACAAATGCACTTGGACAAAAGATTATTGGTATTGGGAAACAATTGCAGGAAGTAGAAGCAAGATTAAAAATGTTTAGTTTAGACGATCTCGGTCTACCTACAGATTTATTAGAAGGACAATTAGGACAAATGAAAGGTGCAATCGATCAAGCAATGGCATCAGCAAGTTCTTTACAAGATCTCGAATCGCAATTAAAAGCACAGGGCATAGACATGATACCAGATGGCCCTGGTAAAATATTCCAAGATCAATTTGGCAATAAAATTGTTGACTTCTCACAAGGTATTGGTCCTGTGGGAGAAACATTAGGTCTTGTTGGTGATATGCAACAAACATGGAACAATGTAAGCGATAGTATTGCAGTTCCTATCAATGACAACCAGCAATTAGCACTTACTGAATTTGCACGAAGTATAGGCCCGGATAACTTTAAAAACAGCAACGTACTACAAGCATTAAACAACGGTGAATATCACAGAGTACCGTATTTTATGTCTGGGTGGGTATTGAGTAAACAACCAGGTTCATCTAAGTTAGTAGAAAATCCAAACTTACATCAAATGAGACAGTATCAAGCAAGTGTATTCCAAACACCAGACGGTCAAGAAGGTCAAAATATTGATGTTTCCACAGGAACAGAGGGTGGAAGTGTAAACTTCTTGTTGTTAGCAGAAGCAGTAGATAATTCCAGAGACAAATATTACGAAGAAGTACTTAATCCTACCAGCCTGAAGTTCACAATAGCAGACGCAATTAATAATCTCGACTCATAAAAAAGGAGGCATAGCCCCCTTTTTGTTTTAACCAACCATTTTACGCATTTCTGCATACTCTGGCGGGTGTACGCTCGAGTTGTAACGATAGTTACCCACAAGATTAATGCTATCAAAGATAACATACTTCTTAGTAACAGTATCGTACAGTCCTAAATGAAAGTATCGTTTATGCTGGAAAAATATCTTGTGAAAACGACCTTTCTCTGTTTCATTACGAAGTTGTGCTTTCGCCCAAATCTCGTCGAAACCTTTCAAAAGTTTACGCATGTACGTATTCCTTTGCTATAGGGTGAATGTAACAGCAATGTGCTGTAGTGTCACACATTAAAGTGCTTATGTGTATTTAACTACATCTTGGCTGATTTGTCAAGAGTTTTGGTAAATTAAAACTGCATTTAATTTCAGTGATAAATACTTGTATGGCAAACTTCAGAGGATTTAATACTGTAGATACAATTAACGCTCCGTATACATTGTCGGGCGATGAACTTGTGAAGCGTGATTTAAAAAACGAATTCTACACAAAACGTGGAGAAAGAGTTATGCGACCAAACTTTGGTAGCATTGTTTGGGATTTATTAATGGATCCAATGTCACCAAAAGTGGTTACAGACATAGAAGAAGATGTCGATAAAATTGTAGCACGTGATCCAAGAGTATCACTATTAAAAACTACAGTAACAGCATTAGAACATGCAATTAGGGTAGACATAGATTTAAGATTTATACCCACACAAAACGAAGATACTCTGTACTTAATGTATATCAGAGAAACAGCAGAGGGTATGTAATAGATGGCCAGTAGTAGACAAAATAACTTATTTGCGGCAGAAGATTGGAAAATTGCCTATAAAGCATATAGCAAAGTAGATTTTCAGGCGTACGACTTTGACACTATGCGTTCCGCAATGGTGGATTACATCAGGACAAACTATCCCGAAAACTTCAATGACTTTATTGAAAGCTCAGAATTTGTATCTATCATAGAATTATTGGCATTCCTCAGCCAAAGTTTAGCATTCAGAATGGATGTTAATACCAGAGAAAACTTTTTAGAAACAGCAGAAAGAAGAGAATCAGTATTTAAACTTGCAAGAATGTTAGGGTACAATCCTAAACGTAATTTACCTGCAAGTGGCTTATTAAAATTAGTGAGCGTGAAAACATCTGAACCTTTGGTAGACAGTTTAGGCACTTCATTGTCAAATAGAACTGTGTATTGGGATGACTCAAATAACAGCCAATCCTACGAACAATTCATTACAATAATGAATGCGGCTATGAGTAACACTAACCAATTCTCATCACCAATTAAGTCGGGTAATATAAACAACATACCTACTGAACTTTATCAGTTCAACACACCAATTAATTCCCCTATTGTGCATAATCTTAATATCACATCATCGGGTGCAAAAAGACAGTTTAATGTTGTTAATCCAGAATTTAAAGATAACAGTCACTTTTACGAAAGAGAGCCAAGTCCAACAAATTTAATGAACATCATTTATAGAAATGATGGCGGTGGTCTTGCAAGTAGAAACACTGGATTCTTTAGTTTAATAAAACAGGGTAATTTACAGTTTAAGGACTTTAATTATACTGCGCCAATAGAAAATAGAATTGAAACAATTACTGTGCCTAACATCAATGAAACCGATGTGTACTTACAGGAAATTGACAGCAACGGTCTTGTTTTAAACAATTGGACTAAAATTCCTAACACAGTTGGGCAAACATTAAACTATAACAGTAAAAGTTTAAACACAAGAAATTTATATTCTGTAGAAAATGCAGGCGCCGATGGAATTAAAATTAGATTCCCAGACGGAAACTTTGGTAATGTACCAGTGGGTATATTCCGTGTTTGGTATAGAACAAGTGATCCTGCCAGATACACAATTAGTCCAAGTGAAGCAAAGAATTTAAGTATTACAGTGCCATATGAAAATGCGGCAGGTAAGCAATATGCTGTGTCGTTAACATTTAATTTACAGTACGAACTTAATAACAGTACACCAGCAGAAAGTTTAGCGGCAATCAAAGAACGTGCGCCACAAGTGTTCTATACACAAAATAGAATGGTGTCAGCACAAGATTATAATGTGTTCCCTCAAAGTCAAAGCACAAACATTGCTAAAATAAAGTCTACAAATAGAACGCATTCTGGACATAGCAGATACATTGATATCAATGATCCAACAGGTGCATATCATAATGTGGACACGTTTGCCGACGATGCATATATCTATAATAATATACACAAGACAAGCCAACAAGTTATTGTAAACAATACCACAACACCAACAGAAGTTGTGCTTAGTGTGATCACAAACATACTTAAATTACGTAAGGTAAATGATTTTGTATATTACGGTATGCGAAGTGAGTGGAAAAATCCTACAAAGCCAAGCGGAAGTTTATCAAACTTTACATTCGAAGACAGCGATAATGTTAGATGGAATGCACAACCTGTTAAACCAGAAAGTAAAGTAGGATATATCACAGAAGAATTTACACCCGGTAGTGTTAATGTATTAATCAACAATTCGAATATTGCCACAGCCAACCTTGCTAAAGGCTTAAAAGATAATACATTTATCAAATGGGTAGACCCAACTAATGTAACAGATTACAAGTGGGCAAGAGTAACAAACATAGAAAACAATGGTGTATTGGGCTCAGCAATATCAACAGCAACTGGTCCGTGGACACTCAGTGAAGAGATTCCAGCAGGATGGGAAATGAGAGACTTTATTGTTTCTCTTAGAAAACTGTTTACCACAGCAGAGTTTAACCTCATTGTTGCAGAAATTACTGCACAAAGAACTTTTGGTATTGGATACCATTTACAAGATGACTACTGGTATGTTATACCTAATAGTGATTTATCTACATCTGCTAAAGAAGGCGAGTTTGCATTAGACATAAACGGCAAAGGCCCTAACAGTTGGTTACTACTAATGGAATACAGTCCAATAGATGTAAACAACTACAGATACAACATTACTTACAGATGTTTAGATTATATTATTCAAAGTGAAGGCTCATTGAAGTTTTACAATATCAATAATTTAAATGAAAGTAATTCTAATAATAGAACATCTAAAGATGTGATTACTTTCACAACTGTTAATACTAAGCCAGGTGCATACGAAAATTATACATGGAAGGGCAATCTTTGGAGAAACGAAGAATTAGGTTTAACAGTCACACCAGTAAATCGAATCACAGACATTCCGTTACGTACAAGAAGCACAACATGGAGAGACGTGTCAGTGAATTGGATTAGTAATTTTGGCATACTCAAAACAGAAGTAAATGCACCTGATCCTGCAAAAACAAATCAGCAGTTATATGCAGAACATAACGAATACGTTACAGATGCTATTATACCTCTTAACACTTTCCACAGTGTAGGTGGTGTTAGCACAGAGACTAACGTTGTTATAGCAAATAACACAGGTAGAATTACATCAATGCCAAGTAAAATTAGCATACCTTTTAACAATGCAACATTTGGTACAAATTTTGTTGACACTACAGGTTCAACACCATTTATAACATATAGACAAATAGTTGAGAATCAAGGCAGTGGCAGTGAAGTTATATGGAAAGCAGAACTTGGTAATGTTACTGTATCTTCATATGGCACTAACGGTGACTCATTTGATAATACTATAACAGGTAGATTACATTTTAAAACATACGATGCCGCCACTGGAATAGGTAGCCTCGAATATGTTAATGTACAAGAAAATGATTTACACTACTCTCAGGATAGAACAGCATTGTTCTCATCAGACAAGTTAGAAGTATATTACGAAAACAACAAAGAAAAATTAGACCAAGAAATTAAATGGGAAGTACTTGAAACTTACAGAGAGCCAGATGGATACACTGATCCTCGTAAAATTAGAGTAGCACCAATTAATTCCAATGGCGACTTAGTTCCAGACAGACCTTTACAGTTCGAAGAATATGTAGACACAACAGATGAAGTATTTTTTGAATACTACACTGATTTCGATGGATATAGATATGACAGACCTGTGTCAGGCATAGTTTTAGATTACAGAAATGAAGACGAACTAACTATTGATAATGCCGGTGATAGAATTACACCAGCACGTTATGATGATTGGAAAAAGTTAAGCACAGTTAATTGGCTGATTGTAAAAAACAAAGTTGTAGCAGAAACACTACAAAATAAATCAAACGCCAAGGGTGCTGTTATATTTGTTGTTGATGAATTTAAAACTTATCAACTATTAGCAATTGGTACAACAAGCGAAATTAAACTGGTTGAAACTAAAGATTATTTTGTTAAACGTGGTAGAGGTAAAACTCAAAACACTGCATCAGCAAGTATTAACCCAGGCACAATTAAGTGGAGTCATGTTGCACCAAATGATGTACGCATAGACCCAAGTATTAGCAACGTTGTTGAGATGTTGGTACTAACAAGTTCTTATAATGCCCAAGTTAATAAATGGCTTGCAAGACCAACAGGCACATTCCCAGCACCGCCAACCAGTGATCAGTTAGGTTCAGAATTTGCAGGGCTAAATACGTATAAGAGTGCAAGTGATACATTAGTATTTAGAAGTGCTAAATTTAAATTGTTGTTCGGCAATCAAGCAGACGACACAGTTAAGGCTAAGTTTAGAGTGGTAAAATTATCAGATCAATTCAGCGATAACGAATTAAAGTCACGTATCATTGCATTGATTAATTCTTACTTTGTAGTCAGCAATTGGGAATTTGGCGAAACATTTTACTTCACAGAATTAAGCACATATATACATCAAGAATTAGGTAGCTCAATAGGTAGTATAGTTATATTACCTAAAAACACTACAGGGAAATTTGGTGAGATGTTCCAGGTAAAAGCGGAGCCAAACGAATTATTCTTAAGTACTGCAAGTGTTAATGATATAGAAATCATTGGCAGACTTGATAACCAAACATTACGAGCGGATCGATAAGGTAACTAATGGCTGATAAAATTTATAAAAAACTTCCCGGAGTATTGCAAACTACTGCAATTAAAAACTTCTTCGAGAGTACAGTTGAGCAATTATTTAGTAAAGCAAATGTAGATAATGTTCAAGGCTATATTGGTTCTCCAACAAGCAGTGACGTGGGTGCAAGTAGTAAGTTCCTGTCAGAGCCAACTGCAACAAAAAGATCCTATGCTCTAAGTCCAGTTATAAACACCATTAACGTTTCATCTGGTGACAGTGAAAATATGATGTTCTACGATGAGTTAATTGATACTCTCAGAGTATATGGTGTTGACACAAAAAATCAAAATAAAATTTTTAGCGAAGGGTATGCAACTTATACTCCTCCAATTGACGCAGATAAATTATTAAATTATCAAGAATACTATTGGGTAACATCGGGTCCTACTCCGATTACTATAACAGGAACATTATCTGATCCAATAGACATAGACACTGATATTATTGGCAAGGCAAATTACACACCCAACGGTGGCAAAAAATTCCGTAACGGCATGCTTGTTGAATTCAGTGGTACATTTGTTATACCACAAAACAAAGTTAGCAGAAAGTATATTGTAAGTGGTGTTGGCGAGTCTATTAAATTATTAGATTGGTTTAGCGATTATAATACTGCATATTCAAGTGCAGAACAGTCGTTGTATAATTCAGACAATGTTGTAAATGCTAAAACAGATGCTAAAGTATTAGTAAACCCAAATACAAATAAATTTACATTTGCTGGAGGCTCATTGAATTGGGCAAAAGTTGGCGAAGTTAGTAATGACATTGTTTCACCTAAAGATTACATATTACAAGAACGTGGTGCAGAAAATGACAACACGTGGAGCAGAGTAAACTTTTGGTTCCACAAAGATAACTTCTTAGATGCAGGTGACGGTTTACCTGACAGAACTAAACGTGCTGTAAGACCTATTATAGAATTTGATAAAGAATTAGAACTACACAGCCACGGTGTTACATCGCAAGGTAGTGTAACAGTTGCATGTGTTAACTACACAAAAGAAACATTAGAAGGCCTATCAGAAGACACTTTAGTTGACGGCGTAAATATAATTAATGCAACACTGATTTTCCCAACAGAAAACAAAGACGTTGCAAAACATATTTACATTGCAGAATCTCAAGGTGGTGTTATTGCACTAAGACGTGTGGGTGATCCAGTAAAAAATGTTGATAACATAATTGACAATAACAGTGATACATTTATACCATTTGAATTTGCAGTAGATGATCTCATAAAAGTACAAGCAGGTTCGGTGGGCATTGGCAAAGAGTATAAATGGACAGGCTTAGAATGGGTATTAGCACAAGAAAAAACAAGAGTTAATCAAGCACCTCTGTTTAATTTATATAACACCGATGGCACATATTTAGGTGATCAGGGTGTGTTCCCAGAAAACAATTTTGCTGGTAACAAGATATTTGGTTATGCAGAAAAAGCCAGTGTCACAAGTTCTACATTAAGTGTTAACGAAGACACAGAACTTGGTTTTAAAGTTGTTTACAAACAGTATGTAGCCGGCAGTGAAATATTATTCCAAAACTATCAGTATACTGATTCTTATAGTTACACTCCGTTAGGTAGTGGTTCAAGCACAGATGTAATTGGTTATTACTATTATAAATTACTAAAAGCAAAATCTGAATTCCAGGCATACATGAAAGTGTCTGATAAAGTCAGCGAACAAAGAATAATTACAACTTACGATTATAATCAATTTGATTTTGATAAGTCTAAAAAAGATTTCTGGATAGGTTGTAAACCAGATGTTAATAGATCAACAGCAAGTGGTTATGATATTGATATAAAAGTTAATAACATTATTAGAACAGATTTCACATATGGAAGATTGCAAGAAGGATATATTGACTTTGACCAATTAAATTTAGAAGTAGGTGACTTCATAGAAATTATTGCAACCAGTGAGTCAGGCTTAATTAAAGAAGGCACAATAAGTAACTTTGAAATTCCATTGAGCTGGGATAGAAACTGGTTGAACGACGATATAAGTTATATCACTGAACCAGAGTATTTGCCACACTTTAAAAAATACATCGAAAGACAAGATGGATTTGTTGGCGAGCCACTTGGTGGTAACAACTTTGCTAACAGCAAAAAAGATAATGCATTTGCAACCGATATAGTACAATCAAATCAAGACATTATATTAGGTGCATTCTTGCTTGACGATCAACCGCACAACTTAGTAGATGCTATGCGTTTCTGCGGTACTGAATATAACAAGTACAAAAACAGATTAAAAAGTGAAGTAAACAAATACTACGAGCAATTACCAACTGACGGTTTAAGCAAGGAGTACATTTTAGAAACTGTTTTGAGAAACTTACTGTCATACAAAATAGGCAGAGAGGTATTTAACAGAACATATATTGTACCATTCGGCGATAACTACACCGAAGAATTATTTGTAGCATCTAATCAGATCAGAGAAATTGATAGAACATTTGTTAGCACAAATATTGCAGACTTAGATAAAATAGAAAACAGTTTATTAGTTTATGTCGACACAGATTTATTAGTAGTGGACAAAGATTATACTATAAGTTCTTTCAGTCCATTAACAGTTGTAGTAAACGAAAATTATAATTTACAAGCAGGCAGTGACGTTGTATTTAAAATATACAATGCAGAAAGAGACAGTGCCCAGTGTCCACCTACTCCGAGTACAATGGGTCTGTACCCATTATTCCAACCAGAAATAACAATGGATAACAGTTATGTAACTCCTATTAAAGTTGTTGTAGGACACGATGGCAGTAAGACAATGGCAGTAAATGATATCAGAGATGATATACTACTCGAATTTGAAAAGAGAGTTTACAACGCCGCAAAAGCAGAATTCCGTCAAGCAAACAGTGTAAGTGATTACAGTTTATATAATGTACGTAATGGTGCATTTAGACAAACAAATTATTCATACAACGAGTTCCATGACTTAATGCGTTACTACTTTAACACATGGACAACGGTTAATGAATTAGATCCTACCACAAACGAATTTTATGACACAAACGATGAGTGGACATGGAACGTAGGCAACAAAGATTTGCCTGCAGGATGGAGAGGCTGGTACGAATATCATTATGATACAATTAGACCTCATACACATCCTTGGGAAATGTTAGGCTTCACAGAAAAGCCTACATGGTGGGATGAACAATATTCTTTTTATGCAGAAGATGATTTATTAGAACAAACATTGCTAACAGGTAATTATTCTTTAGCAAATAAAAGTCTTTGGTTTGATTTAGAAAACGGTATCATAAGACAAGGCTCCAGAGAAAATATTGCAGACAATCGTTATTTGATTAACAATCCATTTAGAAGAGTTGGACTGTCATCTTTATTACCAGTTGACATAGACGGCAACAGAATTCCGCCAAGTAGAATAAGCAATACAGGTACAACTGAAATTGCTGAAACATGGACAACAACTACTGGAACACACGCCGGATTGCAGACTAACACATTTAGAGATATAGACAGTTTAAAAATTAGCCACAACGGCAACTCTGTGTTTGTTGAAATAACAAATAACGGTATAGATGCAAAATATAATTTTCCGGAAAGAGATATAAGTCAAGACCCACAAAATTCTTCACAGATGAAAGAAAATGCTGTGGCAGTAATGATAGATGGTAAACCTTTATATAATCCAAAAAGCAATTTAAGTTTTAACAATGAAAATATATGGCACTATGATAGAATTGCAAAAGAGCATACACATGATACAAAGTTAGATCATTATCATGTACCAACTCCAGCAATTGCAGGTTTATTGGAGTGGGATACAACCACACATTCACCATTGATTGGTTGGGCATTTGATGGCTCACCTATTTATGGACCATACGGTTATACTGACCCAATGGATGTTAACAGTGACATAACAAACATAAAAAGTTCATTCATTGTAAAAACAGGAACAAGATTAACAGGACCCGGCGGAACGTTTACAGGTTCATTTGTACAAGACTACACATGGGATAATTCATTGTCAACTGCAAACGGATATGCAGACAAGTTTAACATGCGTTATGGTTATACTCCGGACAGTCCTACAACACCTATTAGATATTATGTTGCTACAGTAGACGACAGTGGTACTCCTATGTTCCCTTATGCAGTTGGTGGTAACACAACCACATTCGATACTGCTATAACATGGAACAACGAATACTATCAACAAGGTCCAGCAATCAATGGCATTAACAAATTTATTGTCACAGAAAAAGGTGGACAATATACTAATGCAACTGTAACTATCACAGACGATACAGGAATCAACGCAGTAGGAACAGCAGTAATTGAAGATGGTGCTATAACAAGCATAACTGTAACCAACAGCGGACAAAGTTATACAAACCCTGTTGTGACTATCACAGGTGACGGAGTTAGAGCTAAAGCATCAGCATTTGTACTCAACAGTGATAGCAGTAATCACAATGCAGTAGTACCAACAACAGGCTTAACTATTGCAAGTAATTCGATATTAACTAAAACATTTGCACAAACTGGTAACACAGACGGCATTTGGAAATTTGGTGATAATGCACCAGTTGAATATGTGTGGAAGTCCAGTGAACTATTTGCATTTGCTCAGGCAGAAGCATTATTAATTTCTAAGCCAGGTAGATTTGCTACTGTATTCTCAGACCCAACAAAACTTGCAAGACACGGAGCAAACAGAAAACAGTTGTTTAACAAAACAACATTAAAACGTTGGATGTTTAACAGTGCAGATGATTTTACCATACACGGTGACATAGACGACAACGGTAACTTCTTAACAAATATTGGTTACACTCAATTTATAAACAGTTGGTTGCAGTTCCAAGGCCTAACCACAGACATAGACTTTGTTGAAAAAGTTAGAACACTAAACATGAAACTTGGTCACAGAATGAGTGGCTTCATTGACAGAGATACAATGGTTGCACGTACTGATCAATACAGTACAACAGGTAATGCAACAAGTTTAATTATACCTAAAGAAAATATTAATGTATCATTGCACAGTTCAAATTACAAAACACGTGCAAACTACAGTGGTGTAATTGTTGAGAAATCAGCACACGGATATAAAGTTAAAGGCTACGACAATAATTTAGGTTTCTTTAATGTATTAGACAGTAAAAAAGATGGTAAGAGACAACGTGTTGAAGTAGGCGGCGACCCTGCATCATACACAATTTGGGAACCAAACATCACTTACAAAAAAGGCATTATTGTTGAGAGACTGGGTAGATACTACCAAGCACCTATAACACTAAGCCAAGGTGATAAGTTTGTACAAAAGCAATGGACTCCGTTGCCAAGCCTACCGCAAATTGGTGCAGTAAGAGGAACACTGTATCAAGAAACAACAGGCGTAATTACTCGTGTACATTACAACACTGAATTTAAGCATGACGCAGATAACGATATCACAGCAGAAGAACAACTATATGATTTCTTTATTGGATTAGGTAGATATCAAGAATCACAAGGATATTCATTTGGTGAACACGACAGTTCATTAGGCGAAGTTAGCAATTGGGCGTATGCTGGAAAACAAGCACTATTTTGGGCATCAGGCAGATGGGAAATTGGTAACACAATTGAATTATCACCTTGTGCAAATAAAGTTATATTTGAAGCACCACGTGGATTTATTGCTAAAATTAATAGATCAGACAGAGAACAATTTAGCATTGTTAACCAAACAGGTGCAGTTATTGATCCAAACGACTGTGAGATAGTTAGAGAAAACAACACTATTGTAATTTCTTCACCAGCAGGTGTAGACATTTACGGTTGCGTATTGTTCACTAAAGAAATTGAACATGCTGTTATATTTGATAACACAACAGAATTTAACGACACTATATACAATCCTTTATATAATCAAAGACAGAATAGAATTAAAGTTAAGGCTAACAGAGCCGCTAACTGGAAAGGACGTTTTGTCACAGAAGGTTTTATTATTGATGGCAACGAATTAAAACCAAACTTAGATAACATGGCTGAAAGTTTAGGTCGCTATCACGAGTTTGGATTTATACCAGTTGAAAAACAAGTTTATGAAGCAAGTAGATCTTTGTTTGGTTACACAGAAAAAGAATACTTACGTGAGTTAGATGTTCTCGATGAGCAACAATACGAATTCTATAGAGGCATGGTACAAAGCAAAGGTACTGCCGAAGCATTAAGCAGAATAGGAAGAAGTAGTGCTATTGTTCAAGGTAATGTTAGTGTATTTGACGAATGGGCTCTTAAAGTGGGCGACTTCGGTGACACTGACAGTAATCAAAGCATTGAACTAAAGTTAGAGAAAGTAGACTTTAGACAAAATCCACAGCAGTTTACATTAGGCTTTCCAGAAGATGTTACAAACGTAGTTGATACTATTAGAATATATGAAGCAAGACAAACATATATTACTACACCATTAATTGAAGTGTCAGCACCAACCGATGTTGACGGTGTACAAGCAACTGCCGTAGCAACACTTGACCCAGCAACAAACAAATTAAATAAGATTACTGTTACTAACGCAGGTAGCGGTTATAGTTCAGGTGATGCAACAACAAGAATTATTTCAAGTAATGTTCTTGTAAGCACAAACGATTATACGTTTAACGTGCCTACTGCTGATAACCTAAGTGGTGTTAACAGTCATATTACTTTTGCAACAACAAACACTATTACTATCACAGATAACCAAAGTGCCAACGGTGCTATTGCTATCAGTGTAACAGGCGAGTCAGGTAATGTAACACCAACAGAATTAGTTGATGCTATTAATACTAAACCAGAATTGGGTGGCAACGTTAGTGCAAGAATTGATGCAGTTCACACAGGCACAACAATAAATTATATATTGATGTTGTCAGGTAAAGACTTTACAGTTGCAAACGGTTCTGCATTAGGTGTAGCAGATGGTACATACCAACCAGTGCAGAGATTTGCTGTACAAGGAACTGCGGCCAGTAGTTTAAATCCTACTACAGAAGATTCCTGTGTTATAACAGTAAACGATACAGCACTTGCTAATTCATACTTTAGTTTTGATGAAGGTAGTGACCAAACATTTAGTCCTACACAAAACTATCCACGCATTGACACAACAAGCAGAGACTTATCTGCAGGTGATTATACATTTGATATGATTGCTAACAGTGAAGAATTAGCATATACTTTTGGCACAGCAATTGATGTAAACAATCTTGCCAAAGACAACAACGGCAAATATAAGTTTGTAGAAGTTTATATAAACGGTGTTAAGATAGAAAATACAACAACAGACTATTTCTGGGAAGGTAATGTTACAGGGAATATTTCAGGTACATTGTTTACACTGACACAAAATGTTATTACTTTCCATGATGTAACAAAACTACCAAACGAAGTAGTTACAGCATTGTACAACCCACCGTCAGAATACGAAATGATTGATGGGAAACAACGTGAACTATACTATGGCCTGACTGCAAACGATACAATTAGAATCGTTGAAAAATCAACGATAGAATTAGACACAACATTTAAAGACGACTTGCCTAATACAGATATTAACATAAAAGTATTATCAAACGAGGGAGTTGTAACAAACGTTAGGGCGGCACGTAATTATGAAGTTACTGCTGACGCTAAAGATGACGATGTTATTTTTATAGATGTTGATGACTCGCAGAGATTCCTCAAGAAGCCAACAGGAATTAGACAGCACAAATTATGGCCTACATTATCTGATGTAGATGCTACAGGATTAAACACTGAAAAGTATCCTACAATATTAAATTCAGGTTATGTAAACTCAGCAAATGTAAACTTCAAAGCATTTAACATTGGCAGTTTACCAGATCTATTTGATGATCAATTTGTTATTAAACCTCAACAAGATAATCTCATACATGTTGCAGTAAGCGAAAACACAGACTGGAACGTTTATAAATTACAAAACATTGGTGCAAGTGTAAGTTATGTTGGTAAAAACAAACTTGGTCAAACAAAATTATATACAGATGTAAGTTTGTTTAATTTCTTAGACACAAATCAAATTGGTTTGAATAACACAGGAAAATATTTAGATTATGTATTAACATTAGAAAATGCTAATAATGTTGATAATGTTGTGGTATGGACAAACGAGAACATTTCACAAGAAAATACAAGCAAAATTGATAATTTTGAAGCACCTCGTTTAGTTGAAGCAAATATTAAAAATATTAGACCTCTACGCAGAGCATCCATTGATTCAGTTGAACCAACAATTGGTAATACAGTATCAGGACTTACTATTACAAATTTAGATGATGGCAGTAATACTGTATTAGTTGAAGGTCCTGCAACAAGAATGCGTAATTTTGCAGAAGGCGATTTAGTTAAGTTAGTTGACAATGTAGGTACTACAGTAATTAAACCAATTGCATACGGGCCATTAACTGGCACTACATTAACAATTAATCCAGGTGCGGTAAGCAGTGTTAATCTTAGCACAGGCGGCATAGGATATAATAGACCACCATCTGTTCAATTCTCATCACCACCTGCATCGTCTACAAACAGAGTTACAGCACAAGGCACCACAACAATTGCTGGTCCAATAACTGGTATCAATGTTACTAACAGCGAAGATTTCTTCAATGCAGATATTTCTATTAGCAGTGAGTTTGCAAAACTTAAATCAGATGGAACAAAAGATAATGCAACGTTCACAGTTGATATCATAGGTGAAATTGATTCTGTTGAGATAACGAATCCGGGCATAGCATATTCAAATACCACAACACATACTGCCACGATAACACACAATGGCGGTAGTGGTTTAATTGTTCAAATTGATGGCACATTAGATGTGTCAGAAGCAGGTGAAGTAATACGTGCAAGAGTTGTCAATCCAGGTTCAGGATACAGTAAAAATAATCCACCAATTGTGACTTTCCCTACTAACGGTAATAATCAAGAAGCAACAATGGAAGTTGTTGTAAGGGGTACGCCTACAGTAACAATGATTGAAGGCGGACAATACAGCAGTTACCCAACAGTTAATGTAGTAGGCGAAGGAATTAGAGAATCATCTACTATATCTGCAGAAGCAGTTTTAAATGGTATAGTAACAGGCGTCACTATCACAAATCCAGGCGTAGGATATACTTCAGCACCAACTGTTACTTTTGCAACACACGTAGATGATGCTGTACCAAGTACTCCAGCATCTGGAACAGCAATTATAACACCTAACACTACAGAGCTTGCCGCAGAAGTTACTGCAAAAGGTGGTTACAGTAATGTTAAAGTAAAACTTGAAGGTACTATACTACCAGAATTAGAATTTATAGCAAATCAAACTACTGCTGAAAAACTTGAAATGCAACAACTTAAAAGTATTTTAGGAAAGTATCATCAACTGAAATCATTTAATCCAGGAACAGGAACGTTCACTGTTGACAATACTAATTTTAATACAAATATTTTAACTAAGATACAAAACTTCAGTTACAGTATTGCAGTATTTAATGATTACAGCACAGGTGTTGCAAATCCTTATTACCCAATTAGTAATGTAACAGCAGGTTCATTTACAATTACACGAGCAAACACTGAAAGCTCATTCCCGGCATCAGCACAACATTACAACAAATCAAAATTAGTAATGGATCAACCTCACACATATCAAGAGGCAGATGTAGTGAGAGTGTTCACTGATAAATTCAGTGGTATGTACACTGTTGATTCTGTGATAAACAATATGTCATTTACAATCAGAGCTCCTTACGTTAGTGGAGTAACAAGAGGTAATGTAATTGGCAAAGGCATAATTATTGAAACCATAGAACCACATGGTATATCACCGCTTTATGCATTAAAAGATAAAAGAATTGCATTACACTTTAATAATCCATTGTATTATAACAAAGTGTTCCCTATTTCAAGTGTAACACCAGATAAAATTATTATAGAAAATCACTGGCCGTTAGACGATAGAACTTTACATTATTACGAACATCGCACTGCTATATTCAGTGGTGGTACACCGTATACCGGTGGTGGTAATACAGATACAGCCACAAACGCAATTAAGTTACTCAAAGACACACCTAAGTTTAATCAAACTGTGGTAACATATAAGAGTAATGCAGAGATTGTGCCTGCAAAATATGTAAACTTTGATCCTGTAGAATGTGTAATGTGGATAGACACTGAAGCATTGCCAACAAATACAGATATCAGTACTGAGTTTGTGATACAACGACAAATAACAAGAAACGATAATAGATTACCTGTAGTGACCACTGTTGATCATAACAAGGTGGAAATGAACGGCGTATCAATTGCCGCTGATAATTATAACAACCCAACTGCACTTGTTAAAAGCATTAACAGACAGATGGACATTAGACGTGCAATGGTTAAAACTGATACACGTGGCGACGGTTTATCAATGCAATTGGCATTCTTAAAAGATTATCGAACACCTGTAGTGGGTGACTTACCAGCCGCACAAATTCCTAACTATGGTCCGTATGTAAGAGACCCAAGATTGATTAGTAATTTAAGTAATGGTAAATTATCACAAAAGTCAACAATCTTTATGGGCGATGATCAAGAGTTAGATTTAGACAACACATTTAATAAAGGGCCATTAAAGTCAGGACCATCTAAGGGACTAACATATTCTGATCCAGCAACAGAAATTGAATATTCTTACAGACCAGATTTAAGAGCATACTTGCCAAGTAAGCACGACATAGAAGAAAAATATGTTGATGTTAAACTGTCAGCAACAAGTGACTTCCAGCAATTACTACCTGAGTTCCACACTCCGGTTAGGATTAGAACAGCACCTCCGGAATGGAAAGCATCAGAAGACATAGCATCTAATTATGGTGATCAAGTATACAGTGGCGGCACAATTGTAAAATATAATAATGAATATTATCAAGCATTAGGTGGCATAGTAGTTGAGCATAACTTAACATTTACCACAAGTGTTAGCGGACAAGATCAATGGGAAAATATAGGCACTAAGCCTGAGCCATTATTGGATGAAATAAACTCTGGTTTAATACTTAAAAAGATACCTGGCTCCGGAAGACATGGAAGTCGTAGCATCACAGCAGGACACGTATTATCTAAATATGACATGCTACAGACTCGTGCAGTTACTAATCCAGCAGGTGGTAGTGATATCACACTACCAGCATATCGTTTGATGCCTAACAGAGAAAACATTTTCGAAGTATACCAACTTATACAAAACACCGACAATGATATCTATTACACGCTCATAGACAAAACATACCCTCCTCTAAGAGCACACGATTACTTTGAAACAGTTAATGCTTATGCAGATATGCAAGGCTATCCGCACAACGATTACTGGTACACAAATGACATGGTGCCAAGCACTAACAGTAGTGGAAAAATTACTAATGCAAGATGTCCTTTGAGAAGTACACAGCAATCATCTAACATACAACTTCCGCCAGTTGAACCAGCATTGTATTTTGGTCCTACAATAGTACCAGAACCGTTTGCTGTGTCAGGTGGTAACGGCAGTGATGCAGAAGCAAACATTGAAGGTATGCCAAGATTTAGAGCCTCTACAAAAGTTGGCCCACAAGGAGAAACTGTATACTTTGATGTGTTCAAACCAGGTTATAATGACTTCTTTATGTGGACAGCAGGTTTAACACCTGGTAAATATAGACCAGATGAAAAAGGACCAGGTAGACTCGAAGGTGCTAATAATAATTTAACATCTGTAGGTTACGGCAGAGGATATTATACAGCAGATGATGTTCATTTGTCAAGTCATTATCCTGTAGAAAGAAGATTACGTTGGGATAGACCAATGCCAAGATTCTTGTACAGTAAGAATTTTGAAATAATACCCGAATTTAAAAATTATGAAAATACATTCTATTTAGATAATTTAGGTAACCCTGTTGATGTTGATCAACAAGGCGAAGAGGGTGTTGTAGCATACAGTTATGTACCTTCAGATAATTATGCATCTACAAATGATGAAAACATTGTTAATACTAAATTTAGACCCGAAGAAGTATTTGTTGCTTGTTTCTGGACTGAACCACATACTTATGAAAATCAGTTAGTAGGTTATGACAGACGTAATTTAAGTAATGATTTAACAGGCGCCACTTACCCTAAAGCAGTATATAAAAATTACGAGGGTACAGTAACAAGAGTTAAGTATATTAGATTATCAGAATTACCAGCCACAGCTCAAACAAGAAGAATTATACCAGACACAGGATGGGGCGGTAAGGAATGGAATAACTTACGAGTCGACGATGTGATACCTGCATTTACAGGAACGAGCGAAGACGATATTTGGAATATTTTTGATCCAACACCAGTTGTAGCAGGTAGCACAGGTGACGCCAACGAATCAATTCCACGAGTAGGCAAAAATATAGATCTTGCTACACCAACAGGATCCAGTCCAATAGATATGTTTAATGGATTGTTAGACACTACAAAAGGGTTAGACAAAGTTCCTGCCACTGAAGCAGGACCTATTATGACAGGTGCTATACTTGAAGGCCTTGTAGGCCCATGTGAAGTAATAGCGGCTCCTGATACCACACCAGATAATAACTCATCGGATAGTTGTGTGCGTAATACTACACCTTCGCATAAGCAGGTGCTATTAGATAATACATCAGAAGAATGGTTTACATATAATATGCCAGTTGCATTAAATGGTATAACAGGTGATGCAGAGTTCGACTATAATCAAAACTCTTCAGACAATCCAGATATATCATCTAAGATATGGTCAAAAACATTCAAGATTTATAATGACCCTGCTGAAAATGTTACTAATACAGGACATACATTCCGTGTGTTGTTTAACTTCTTAGCATCGCAAGACTTATATAATGCCGGTAGTGTGTTTATTGTACAAAGTGATATGCAGTTTGATTTTGAGATTGGTGATACAACAGAAGCAAACGCAAATAAAATTGAATCAATAAAAGAATACTTTGCAAACCCAAGTACTATAATTAGAAGGTCTACTATTAGTAGCGGTAACGATTTCTTTAATAACGGTTCACAGATTAATCAATATGGTGTCGCTCCTATGACACCTATTAAGGGCGGCGGCGAAACAACAAAATTTATTCAGAATGCAGATGCAGATCAATTTACTAATCTTGCACTACACACAACTATAGTTGATACTATTATAGAAAAAGGCCAAGAGTTTGTTGCGGCAGACCAAATATTTGATGTTGGCTCTACCACAGCAAGTACAGAAATACAAGTAGACACAAACCACATAGCAATGGACACGTATGCATATCAAGCCGAACCAGATAACTCGTTTGATATTGCTGGTCATACACTAAATGACCACCCAGATACAGCAGTTAAAGGTGTTGGATTTATAGAACAAAAACTGTCATGTGAAGATGGTCAATATGTAACAGTGTTTGTGCGTTTATCCAGAGATGCATCGGATCTCGGTGACAATGTAGGTTTCCAAACAATTGTAGAGTATATCACAGATTTCAATGATACATTTAATGGCCCAATTAATCCACCAGAAGAAGGCCCAGATTGCGTAGGCACAAGTAGAGCGTATGCAAATGGCGCCGTAATGAGATCATGGAAAGGTAGAAATGGTTATGGTTATTTTGGACAACACCATGCAGGTCACGAAGATGTACCTTTTAATGGTTACTCCGCTGGTGGTAAAAAACATCCTTCAGTAGATAACATATACTATCCGTATAACCCTCTGCCAAAGAGTGGGCCAACAGGTGTTGCACTAAACAAAGGCTACACTCAGTATGCAAAAAGACATTATCCTTCTTACATGGCAGGTAGGTATGAACACAGTACCGAAGTACAAAAGTGGGGTGGATACTCTACTAACATACTACAACGTACTCGCACAGTTAGGTACTTTGCCAGTGGATCTATTGGTAAAAATTCTACACATGAATATAAAGGTTACTTCCGAGCACCGCAAACTGGTGTGTACACATTTAAAGGACTATGTGACGATGGAATGTGGTTATGGATATCAAGTAGTCAGGCTACCAATTCTGACAAAGAAGAATTAAAAATACCAAACAATTACAGAACTGACAAATTGCGAATTGGTAAAGATGATTTAAGTAATGATGAATATTTTGTAGAAGACGGTTATAAAGGAATAGTAAACGGAAGTCCTTTATTAGAAAACGATTATAATATAAGTAAAAATTACCACAGAGGTAATAACTTAATGCGTACCGGTTGGAGAACTAACGGCTGGGATCAAAAAACATTAATGCAAAAATCAGATTCTTATGTGTATCTCGAAGCAGGCGCATATTACTTTACACGATGTATTGTTGGTAACCATACAGGCCCAGGATATTTTAAATTAGCATATGATGTGCAATTAACTGACTCAGCAGGCGCATTAACGGCATCTGGTTCAATCTCGTTCAGTGGAAGAGTATGTCAAAACGAATCACCTGACCCGGGTGCGTCCACAGGAACCACAGGCGGTGGTAATACTAATTCAGGTGTAGGAAATGAAAACGGACAAAATAATAATGTCAGTGATGGTGTAGATGGCGAAGGCAACACAAATGCAAACGTAGAAAGTTACGAACAAGGCCAATTGCTAAATTACTATTCTAATATATGGGGTTGGGCATCAGAACGACAAATAAGTGGCTTCTTTGCATGTATGAATACAACCGTTGACGAATTCCACAGAACTAAAATACCATTCTCCGGAGTCCAACATATTAAATGGAATACAGCAGAACTTAGATGCTGGGCCCAACAAGGAGTATGCCCTCCAGGTGTAAGTAACAATACAAATGCTATATGCAGAGGTGGCGGCAATGTTCCAGGTGGCGGAGATGATACTCCAATATGGAATCCAGCACCAGGTATACCTGCAGATACTCCGTTTGATCAGATACAAATGATGGAAGACTTTGGCAAATTTGGGCAAGTCGATTATCCTAAAATGCCATTTGGTGATATGCAGATTTACAGCATTGGAAATAGTGTTACTCCAGGTCAATTACCCATGACAGGCTATAACTTTATGCCTTCCTCGTTTAAAATACAAGAGAAGAAGAAAATTGTTAATCCTGCAAAGTTTGGATTTACTGACAACATAGACCCTAATAGATATGTAAGTGCTACACATCAACGTGTGAGTGGTGGATTTGTTGTGCCTCTTGCAAAGAAATTAACTGTAAGACCACAGAAATCAAGAGCATTACAGAGTAGTACAGTAACCGAACAACCATGGGCAAAGAATTTACAAAACTTAGACGGATTGAATAAAACCACAAGATACGTAGACTACAATCCTGTTAAAGTTGGCAGTACAATTTATGTTAACGGACAAAAAGTTAGCAATGTTGTAAACAAGCAAATACCTAATACCAGTGCTGGTCCACAGGACGCATTAGGTAGTACAGCACCAGCAGGTTTAGTAGGTGGTTTGTATAATGGTCAACAAATTGTTAGAGGACAAGCCGCAGGAGGAATGTCGTCAGTGCCAAATACAGGAGGCACACCGGGAGACATAATTGGCGTAATGCAATCAGGTGCACCGTTTGTAAGCGGTGATGCAGTTTCGCCAGCAGTTAGATCTCCAGGTATTAATGGTGGTGACACAGTGGTATTTAATCCACCGGCATTTGATGAACCAGCATTATCAACAGCAATTAATTCAAGTGCAGTTACACCAATTGCATCAGAAGAATTTACTGAGATGCTTGTTCCAGAACAATATGCATCATTTGACAGTAAAAATATCAGATACCCAAGTGAAGGAAGTATTGATATTACGCCTAAGATTATTAGTCCAACTGGTAGACTTGTACCCGCAGGTCCTACTGCAAGAGCAACGTTAAGAAAACCTACTCCGCAGTTTAAAATACCAGCAAACAAATTAATGGATATACAGGACGGTACAGAAATATTCCTAAACAGTAGAAAAGTTGTTATCAGAGGAAACGATCCACAAGATATAAAATCACAAATTAATTGTGCAGATAACGGATTAACAGCAGACCTTACACCGGGTGCAGGTGGATTAGGCGACCTCATAATTAAGAGTTGTAGTTCTAATGGTATTACTGTTGCAAACGGCTGTGGCGCAGGCAAGTTCAAACAGGTTGGTGACTTCCATGTAAACAGAGGTTTTGAACAACAACGTAATGTTAATGTAACAAAGTCTGTTGCCAATAATGCTACTATTATACCACATACATTATCTAACAAAGAACGATTGACACAGTTAACATCTGCAAATAAAAATGGGCAACTTTCTACAATTAGAACTAATGTTGAAAGATTCTCTATACCTACTGTGGTATACGATGAGTTTAATAATCTAAAACCACAACTTGATGGCGAAGGCAATCCAACTACAAATTTTGTTTACAATTTTGATGATGTAGCAGTAAATGGTTTAAGTAGGCAAGAAGATAAGAATGTATTGTTACCGGTAGTAACTGACACAACTTCAAATATTTCTGTTTACTCAGTGGGTGGCAGTGATTATAGAGTAGGCGATAGATTACGTTTAGTTGGTGGTACACCAGTAACAAACACAAAAGCACCAGTAACTAAAATTTGTATAGAAAGTGCAGGAGCAGGATTTACTAACCCAGCAAACATACAAATTATATTTAATGAAAATAATCCTAACCAAGATAGTACAGGTATTGGTGCCGCGGCATCAGTATTATCATTGGACGAAAATGGTGGTATAGCAGAAATAACATTATCAAACGGTGGCGCAGGTTACGACTTAGAAAATCCTCCTACTGTTACTGTGTACGATAGAAGCCCACAGGTATTTACAAATATTCCTGAAATAGATTCGCAGTTTCCTGCATACAGAGAAGTTGCAGGCGATTCTGTAATTAAACTTAACAGGCAATCAGTTGGTCTTGATATAAACGGAAATCCAACTCAGCAAGTCACAATTGACCAATTATATTATAGAACAACTGGACCAGTTGTGTTCGGAGAAAGTTCAAACGTAGACATACAAACATCTCTTTTCACATTTGACAGCACTAAACCTGGCATGATGAGAGTTAACTATGCCTCAACTTCATTAAACGAAGGATGGCTACAGGAAGATACTTACGTTGAATTTAATTGGGCAGGAAAAACACAGAAGTTTTATATACCTGCAGATGCTGAAAGACTTCAAGGTACCACACTTGCAGATGCTGAAAAGGTTGTTGATACAGTAAATAAAACGTTTGTAGTACACGACAGTAGATTAACAAGTGTGACAGCAATAGCATCGTTGTTCACTACAGCAACGGTAGAACTGAGAGTTAAGAAACCATGGCACTTAGCAACACTGGCTTCAGAGGGTAATAGAGCATCGCTTGAACGAATACCTAATCCTGGAATGGGCAAAGCAAAGCCTGTATTAAGTGCAAAAGTCGGAATAAATGACAAAGGCGGATTGGCTACTGGATACGAATCACTCGGCGGACCATTAAGAGTTGCTAAGTTTATTGTAACAGGCGTTGATGCCACAGGTGCTATTACAACCTTAAAAATTATTGACAGAGGTTTGTATGAAATATTCCCAGCAGACTTAACATATGGTTTACCATTAGAATACGACCATGCTCCTGCAGGAACATTAGGGTATAAAGCAAGTGGTACCAGCGATCCTGCTATAATCACTGACAGTATACGTAAAGCATTGTTAGGTGTAGGAGATCCATTTAGAAATAATATATTATATGGGCCTGGACATCCTGAATATAACGTTTCTCCATTCAGTACTGCTACAAGTACATCTTCATTTAATGAAGGCAACAAACATCCTGATTGGCAACCATACCCAGAATTTTATTGGGATGGTTCACAGTATCAATATTACTTAGGTTCACCAGGTGCATACGACCCAGTAACATATGTGATAGTAGATTACGAAGGAATTAACCCAGGTAATCCAGAATTCCAGGGTTCAAGCGGTGCTAATGCATTGGCACAACGGGCAAAGGCTCTCGGTGTACTGCTTAATAAACAGTTTGCAATAGATACTGAAAACACAGGTAATTCACAAACATTTGGTAGATATATTCAACCTCTGACAGTACCAGGTGGTACTGGTGCTAAAGTATTCTTAACAGCACAAGATGTGCCAGCATGTACAGAACAGGGCAGAGCACAAGAAACACTTGGCTTACCAGATTTAATTACAGAATTAAATGTACCTGAATTTATTGCACAGGCATTAAATGATGGTTTAGCCGGCGCAGGGTATAGACCAGAAGATATCAGATTTGATCCTACTTTAGTAGGAGATATTGGAACTGTAGATCTTGTTACAGAATTACCAGGTATTGGCATCTCATCACCAAATCCAGGACTATTAGCAAAAGTTGGTATTCCAGAAGGTGACTACAATGTGGCATCGCTGTGTATAGAAGCAGAATTAGAAAACAATAACGAAGATTTATCATCATTGACACCAGACCAACAGCAAGAAGCAACGCAATCAATTATTGACAGTGGTGCGTTGGGTATATTCACAGCAGAAAATCCGCCACCAGGGTTTGAAGGCAATGTAGAAGATATACCAAATAATTACGGTGTTATGGTATTAGCATGTGTAACAGACGTTGGTGCTATACCGTGGGAATTAGTAAATGGTGATGCCACCCCCAACAACCCAACATCCGGCGATCCACTGGTATTTAATCCAGGTGGCGATGACGATGATAGTGCCGGTGGTGATGAGCCTGGCGTTTTAGAGCCAAGCGGACCAGGTGACAGACTACTAACACGATATATGAATCCACAAAGGTCTAATCAAACAAGATCTCCTGATCCAGATTTTGCTACAATACCGCTAAATGACAATAACAGTTTATTTGGACCAGGTAGAATAACCACACTCAGAGAGTTATACGAATATGATATTACCACAGTGTTTGGTCAAACTATATCATTGCCGCAATCAGTGCCTTCAGAACAAACAAACGTTCTTGTATTTGACAGCAAACGATTTAACGAAAATAATCCTGTACAGCAAGAACAAATAGATGCAACATTAGGCGAAGTAGGCGACGAGTTAGAAGCCAATGTGTGGATTGACAATTATCAAGACACAGGCAAATGGGCATACTTAGAAAACGGTGTGGTAAAAGCACAACAAGAAAATTTAGTTGATGTTAACAGTATCAATAATGCAATAGTTTATAATCCTGAAACAGGCAACGATATAAAAGACTTGTACAAATGGGACCCGTTCAAAGGTGTAGTACCTTCTATTGTTAGTAACGAATTAGATTATATCACAGAAGTAGATCCTGTGAGTTACAACAATGCAAGAACAATGTTTGGACACAGCATGGTTGGTAAAGTGTGGTGGGATACCAGCACAATACGTTACGAATGGTACGAGCAAGGCACAAACAAAGAACGTGCAGAAAATTGGGGTAAGGCATTCCCAGGCAGTTCAGTTACAATTTGTGAGTGGGTAGAAAGTATTGCAAAACCAGAAAATTGGCAGGGTGCAGGAAGTCCACGTTGGAGTGATAGATTTGTCACAGAGCGTAGACAAGATCCAGTCACAGGTGAATATAAGTTGTACTACTACTATTGGATACAAAATAGAAATACAGTAGATCAACGAGTTACAAACTTAACAGGTAGAACAATATCTACAGAGACACTTGCAAAATATATTTCTAATCCACGTGGTTACGGACTAAACTTGATCAGTTTTATCAGCGATGAAAGTTTAGCACTGACAAACATTGATCAAACAATGGATGCAGAAAACAATCTACAAATTAACTTTAGTAGAAATGTATTACCGTCAAGCATAAATCACAAAGCATGGAAACTGTTAAGACAAGGCGATAACAATAGCCACATACCTGAGCATATCACAGATAAACTGATTGATAGTTTATCAGGTGAGAATGCAATTGGGCAAAGTGTACCTGATACAAGATTAAGTGAAATTGAAAGATACGGTATTGCATTCCGTCCAAGACAGACAATGTTTAAAGATATCACTGAAGCACGTAGAGTTATGGTAAATGTGTTAAACAATACGTTGTCTAAATTAAAACTAAGCACACAATTTAACAATTGGGATAACACACTGCCTACTACCAGAACATACATAGAAAATACCACATGGTATGCAGTGGACAGAATAGATCCTATTACTAATCAAGAAATAAGATATAATCAAAGTTATAAGCCTGTGTTTAATGTTAGCAGTGTATCTGAACTTAAACGATTAAACAATATTACTGATGGCACTGTGGTACAAGTAAAAGCCAAAAAAGAAACTGCTTCGCAACTGTGGATATATCAGGCAAGCAAAGCAGACTTTAAACTAATTGCAAGTATTAACGATACTATTAGATTAAAGCCAGCAACTTACACTGATGAACAAAACAGTACACTGGCAAATGAATTAAGATTGTTACTCACAGCACTTAAAGATAATGTGTTTGTGAACACTGAATACTGGAACGAGTTATTCTTTGAAATGCTAAAGTATGCATACATTGAACAGCAACAATTGAACTGGGCATTCAAAACTTCTTATTTGTACATCGAAAAAGAAGAAGATGACTTAATACAATTCACAGGATTTAGACCAGATAACTTCCAGAAAGTACTCGACTATATGAATGAGGTTAAGCCTTTCAGTAGTAAAATACGTGAGTACAAAGATGGTAAACGTACACCTATTGAAAGTATAGGTTCGCAAACAATTAGTGATTTTGATAAAGCACCATATGTTGATGCTGTAACTGGCACAGTGAGAATACTTGATGACTTCTTACAAGCAGATGCTGACATATTAGCAAATGACCCACAGTATAAAAATTACTACAGTATCAGTAATAAAACACAGGATCCAATACGTAAAGGAAACACTAAGATTGTGTTTGATAGAACTAACTGGAAACTAACAAAGTATAATTGGAATCCTACAACAACACCAGAAGATAATAGCATTGGTGAAAACATTGCAATGTTAACACAAATGACAAAATTAGAAGTGTCAGCAAATACAGATATTTCAGCAACTGATAGAATATTTAAATTTGATCAGGCTGTACAAGCACTGTTTGTTGCAGAAATAAATACTCATCACAATGATGTAACGGCAAGTTCGAATGCAAGTATTGTAGGTAATGCATCTGTAATAACTGCTATGGTAACTGCTGGAGCACTTGATAGAACTATTGCATTAGTAAAAGACAAGTCAGGTGGTAACTTTAACGGTGAATTACTTGATGGTAAAGTATTTGCAACTGCCTTAGCAGACACTGATTATTTAAGCAAGGTACAATCAGACTTTGGATTTGACACAATACCGTGGGACGAAAATACTACCAAAGACACAGTAGTAACAACTGATGCCTCATATGGTGGCATCCAAACTGTTGGTACTGGTGATGTTGAATGGGATAGTGTAACACAACTTGTTAGTTATGAGGGTGTATTCGACACTGTGAAACAAGGAAATGTAACGTTGCGTAGAAACAATGACAGTTACGAAGGATTCGATGGAGTAACGTTCCAGAGAGTATTATATGGTGAAGAGAGACCAGAAGAACTTGCACTAATTGATCCACTGGAAAGTATTATATTCACAGTTACTACGCATTCACATGCAAACGGTAATATACAACATGCTAAAGTATCTCCAAGTGCAAGACCAGTTACGTACAGAACGCACATGAACTTGTTTGGTGATGTAAGTCATACACGTATTATTGATAGAACAAGTAGTACACTGACTAAAGCACTCGACACATTTGCCAGCAGTATAACAATGGCAGATGCAAGTTTCTTACCGCAAGTAACAACTATAGCACCTGGTAAAGTTTGGGTAGGACATGAATTGATCTACTACGGTAAAAAGAATGGTAACGAATTAAGTGCATTAGTACGTGGAGCAGAAGGTACAAGTATTGAATCTCACCCAATTGGTGCAAAGGTTTACAGTGCAGAAGAAGTTGATCAGTTTGATAGTTTAAATCCGCAAGGAAACATATGGTTAGACTTAGGTGCAGTATATTCAACTCCTACATCATGGGACCAAGCAGTATTTAGCGGTGTGGGCCCGGATGGTGTTTTAGGCACAGCAGATGATATATGGACTCCAACTAAGGCATGGGATGAAATATCAGGAAGTGATTTAACTATTAGCAATGCTTTTGCAACTGTTAGTAACGTTACAAACACAACTGCTGACGTGACATTATCAAGTGCATTAAGTCTTGAAGTTAACGAAGGTATTAGAATTACAAATGTAACTGACGGTAGTTACAATGATGTTGTGAGAGTTTCTGCAATAAACGGCAGTGTAATATCAATAACAAGCAGTTTTGCATACGGAACAGCAGGTAACTTAGATGTTACTAATTTGTTTGTAGATTCAGCAAATGTACAAGTAAGTTCATATGATTATGCAACAGATGTAGAAGATGCATGGGATAAAGCAGTACAATTAAGCGATAGTGCATTAAGTTTAGCAGATAGAGCCAATGCAGACTTTACATCAGCATCAAGTATTATGAGATTCTTACACGAACTATAATATAAACTAAGTATTTAAAAAGGTGATAAATAACAGCATGAGCGAGGAAAAAAACAAAGAGAATAACGATATGAAAAATGTAGAAAAACCAGATGACAATATGGGACTGAATGTATCAGGACACATTGTTATTCGTGACAAAGAAACAGGCCAAGAGATTGTAAACAAACGTAATGCAATTCATTATGGTAATATGGCTTATATTGTTGGTCAAGCATTAAACAACAATGCAGATGCATTTATTCATTTTATGTCTTTCGGTAATGGTGCAACCAGCGTTGACACAGCAGGCAAGGTTGCATATAAAACTCCTCGAGTAACAGAAGCATATGAATCAGGTGCAAACTTATACAGCAGAACATACTGGAAACCAGTAAGCAGTCACAGTTCTAACACTGACACTGCAAATAACAATGTTCAAATTATAAACGGTGTGAGCTACACTGATATAAAAATTACTTGCACATTAAATTACGGAGAGCCAGGCGACCAAGACGTGTTTGACAGTAGCACAACTAACGAAGGCGATTATATATTTGATGAACTTGCATTATTCAGTTATCCAACAGACGACACGTTGGCAACTGAAGAAGAAAAAATTAATACCAGCACTATGTTGACACACGTGATATTTCACCCTGTGCAAAAAAGTGCAAATAGAATCATCGAAGTGATTTATACTGTTCGTGTACAACTAAGTTAAGAGGAATAAACAGTGCCATACGTAATAGACAACAGCAACGGACAACAAATAGTTATACCTGACGGTGGCGTAAACCAAGATTTTTCAATTGAGCTTGTCGGACGTAATTATGAAAATTACGGTGAAAAAATTGCAAAAACTCAGATAGATTTATTAGATAATTTTTCAAGTTCGACTGCTCCATTAAGACCCACAGATGGTCAATTATGGTTTGACAGATCAGAATTTAGAATGAGAGTATTTAGAAGTGCTACAAACTCGTGGCAACCTATTGGTCCTCTGATAACTGAAACATCAATTCCTGCAAATACAAATGCACAAAATATAGAAGGCACAATGTACTACAATAAAAACATTGGCCAATTATTCATACATGATGGTAGCAATTATTTAAGAACAAACATGCCCGGAGAAGTCAGCGATGATTATTCAACAGAGGCAGGTGTAAGTTCTTTATACGGTAGTAAACTGCGAACAATTTTCTTAAAAGATACAACATCGCCTACAGCATTAACAAAGGCTGTGTTAGCATTAGTAGAAGTAAACGGAACAACGCATACGCCTGATTCAGAAACAATTATTGCTATATTCAGTAATCATCCAGAGTTCACAGTTGCAGATACATTAAGTACAACACAAGGCTTCCAGTGGAATTACTATACAGAATTAAATAATGCAACAAGTATTGGAACAACAATTGTTCCAGGTGCAAACTATAGACGAGATAACAAAACAAGAGTTGAAGTTGCAAATGTATCCGATAGAGCAAATACATCTTATGCACTTAACCTCGGTTCATATGGTTTAGATCAAGCAAACATATCAGCAAGTCAAGTATTTTATGACAGTGCTGACAGTGTTCCAGCCACAAGCAATACATATGACTTAGGTTCAAGCAGTTCTAACTTTGCCGATATACACGGTACAAACTTTTTTGTAGGTGATGGCACAACTGGTAGTATACAAATTAAAGCAGGCAGTACTGTTGATGCAGGATCTGTTGCAGAACCTTTTAATGCAGGTTACTTTGATAATCTAACAATTAATACAAGTTTAAATTTAGGTGGAACATTTGAAATTGGTTCTCCCTCTGAAAGAGTTGATAACATATATGCAGATAATATTAACACAACTACTTTAACAGTAGATGGTTACCAATTACCAACATCAGCAGGCACAACTGGACAAGTTATGTACTCAGATGGCAGTGGCGCAATGTTCTTTCAAGAGCCAGCAAGTGATATTTTTGATGTTGCGGCCGGAAATGGTTTAAGTTCAATATCAGATTCAGCCCATGCATTTGGACCTGGTGGAGCAGTGTCACGTAAAGTTATCACAATGGATGTTGGTCAAGGAACTGGCATACTTGTAAACGCAAATAACATTGAAGTAGACATAAATCAATTTAGCACAACAGATATAACCGAAGGCAATAAATTATACTTTACCCCTGCAAGAGTAAGAAGTAACGTCAGTGCAACATCTTCTGGATTTGGCAATTTAAGTTATGATAGTGGAACTGGTGTATTCACTCACACTGGACCAAGTGAAAGTGAAATCAGAGGCACAATCAGTGCAAGTGGTTCTATTTCGTATGATAGTTCAACTGGTGGAATTAGTTTCACTGAAAGAACAGATGCCCAAGTTAGAGATTTAATTAGTGCAAGTTCACCAGTAACGTATGATAGTTCAACTGGCGTGATTGGTCTCAATTCAACTGTTGATGCAGACACACTTGACGGGTTAGATTCAAGTAAGTTTGCACGTAGAGATATTGCTAATACTTTTGCTGGAGTAAATGATTTTTCTCAGAGAATAAATGTTAATGCTGGAATAGAATTTTCTGATCAAACAAATGAAATTATATTTAACAGTAACTTTGGTTTTGCAACAAGAGTTAACGGAGCGGTCACAAACCAGTTTGTCATGGGAATGGACGGTACGTTTAGTGCCTCAAACGATGTTGTAGTAACATCAGATGAAAGATTAAAAACAAATATTTCAGTTATATCAAATCCTTTAGACAAGGTAGATCAAATTGATGGCGTAATATATGATCGTACAGATATTGAAGCAACACAAACAGGTTGTTTAGCACAACAAGTACAAAAAGTTTTACCTGAAGCGGTACACGAAGATGACAACGGCATGTTAAGCCTTGCTTATGGCAACATGGTTGGACTGCTGGTAGAAGCCGTAAAAGAATTAAGAACAGAAGTTAACGATTTAAAAAAACAATTAGGTAAAGACTAATGGCATTACAAACTTCCACGCCGATCAGTCTAACTGACATAAATGCTGAGTTTGGTTTAGGACTTGAATTAGCCGCATACAAAGGTTTGGAAGTAATTGACTTTGATGGCAATTTAGTTCAACTGCCTACAAATAATTTGTACATGACAGATTTTTTGGGGACAAGCAAAGTACCGCCAGAAGAATATTCAGAATCAACTATACTTTTAAAATCTTTACAATCATCATATCGAGGTTTTTATAACTCAACTAATGTACAAGTTTCTACAGGTGTATCAATACAACTACCCGCTTATCCAATATTTAGACCAAAGCCTACACGATTTGAAACAGAAATAACTTGGTTCAAACTGTCAGGTTCAACCTGGACTGATATTGGTTATACCAATAACGAATTAATCACGTTAGAGCCCACAGATGCAAATGCAGGCACATACAAAGTAGAAATTCGCCATACAGCCTATGCACCTAACGATCAAGATCCACATAGTGCAACAAGCCCAGGAGACGAAACTCCGGTTATTACAAGTTTTGCAAGTCAACAATTTACATTTAGTGTAAGTGAATTTGAACTCAGCGATCCGTACGTTTTCTTTAATGGAGTTAGTGCAAGTCCGACAAAATTACAAGTAGTAGATTACGAGAGTACTACAAAACAAGACACTTCCGGTGCCTTTCGATATGAAATAGCACAAGTAGATACTGAATTTGTAAACGGCACAAATTTTGGTAGACCATTCATATCATTACCCACTGTAGATGTAACGTTTCAATATAGCCAAGATAATTTAACTTGGGTAGACATGAAAGAAGCAGGTATAGGTAGACCGGCACCCATTACAGACGATACTTGGCCTGGACCTACGTTTTTCGAATACGGCATTTACGGTACTAAAAATGGAAGTAATAGCCCTTCTGTAGGAATGGACAACAGTCAGCCTACTCACAGTTATAAATTCTCAACACGATTTAGCATGAATAATTTTGCTTATGATACATCTAAAACACCTAATCCTTGGTGGGATGATTACTATTTTAGAATAAAAGTAGTTGCTGAAGCCACATATGATGTAGCAGGTGTGGCAGAGACAAAGAGGCATACAAGCACCACCCCTGGTCATCAATTATCATTAATACGTACATTTATTCAGAATGATAATCAATGTCCTGAATCACAGAATATCAAAGTTGCATTACCAGTGAACGGTACTAAAACTATCGACATGGCAGATATTGTTAGCGATCCAGATGGCGAAGCAATTGCCATTGATGGTATCGGTTATCTCGGTGTTGGAACTGTTTTACAATCAGGAACAGAAATAACATTAAATATGGCTGGCACAAATGAAAGAGAGCCACAAGTTATGCAGGTAGATATAACTGATAACAGCACTCGTCCCGGAGGCCCATGTATTAAAACTTCTACTATTACCTGGACACCTGGTAATAATCCACCAGTAAACGGTGGATACAATGTTACAATAAATTGGTCACCGCCCGATCCTGCGTTGACGCCAAATGAACTTAACTTTAGTTTGTTACGTAATTCGTTTGATGTAAACAATGATTCTTTGACAATTGATGAAGCAAGTTTACCTAAAAGTATAACAGGTGTTGCTGAAGGATTTGGATTAAGATTAAATGACACAAAACTTGGAATGACATTTAATAAAGGCTATGCAGGAACAACATCTTTTCAATACAAGGTCAAAGACTCACAAGGTGCAGTCAGTGACTTTAACACTGCAACAATATTAGTCAAGAAAACTAACGTTGCACCGTTTATTGAAAACGCAACCATATTCATAGAAGAGTTTGCTACTAACACAATAGAATTGTTCAACATAATGAACATGAGTGACTTTGAAGGTAGCCCTGTGGCAATTAGTAATATTACACCATGGCCCGGGGGCGGTAATAATGGTGCGTCAATATCATTAAACAACAACACCACAATTGACGTAAATGCCTCTGGAGTTGCAAGTGGCACCCAAAGTAGATTCGTCATCGAAATTGAAGATTCCGCTGGTGGACGAAGATCAGCCACATTAACAATAACCACAGTTGCTGAAGCCTGCCCACAAGTGAGCGTTTCGGGTGTTGACTTAGGAACAATCTTAAATAATGGAACATTAGAATTAGAACAACTTTTAGTCAATAGTGCTTCTAACTCCGCCAGTGTTAATAATTACACGTTTGAACTTTTTGAACTCTCTAATAACGGCCCCGGATCGTTAAAAGGAACTGTGTTTAGTGGTATAGGTGACACAGGCACAATTAACTTATCATATAGAATTAAAAACAGTTGTGGTTCGGTGAGTAGTATTGGTAATGTAACAGGAACATTAGTAGTGGCTAATGTGGCTCCTATAGCAAATGACTTTACTAAGAAAACAGATTATAATACACCTATCACAATTGATTTAACAGCATACGGCACCGACGAAGACGGTGATACGTTATCAGTAGGCGATGTAAAACGTTGGCAACAAATTCCTTATCTTTCTTTGAATGGTAACAACCTCACTGTAACTCCTAAATCTTCAGACACTGCGGCTCATACATTACCCTTTAGTTATTATTTAACAGATGGACAAGCAACAAGTAATTGGGCATCAGGTTCTGTGGCAGTAAGAGCATTTATTCCGCCTAAACCTACGTTCTCATTAGAATCGAGCAGTAGTGTAACAGAAGGACGTATCATAACAATGACTATAAAATTGCTGGGTGCTAATGTAGGCGGCAAAGAATTTGCATGCCAATTTAAAGAGTATATTGATGGCGCCTTAGCAGTGACAAGTCTTTCTAAAAGACTTACCTCACCTGCTTCAGCAGTAGATGGTGACACTATTAAATTTAGTTATACTCCCAAATTTGATAGGGAATTACATACATCACGTTCTGTGGTAGCCAGAGTAGTTGCACAAGCGGCTGATTTTTCTAATAACGATCAGTCAAAAACAGTCACAGTTAACAATGAATCAGCATCGTATGGTAATACATTTGCAAAAGTAATAGTAGACGAAGGCGAAACTACTCCTGCAGGAGTTGGAGTATTTGCAAGTAATGTTACTACTGCTGAGAGAAACGGCTGGACATGGACGTATCCTACGTTAACAGGAAACATAGGCGGCAGTTTTGATCTTGTATGGGATGCCGGAACAAAATATTATAGAAATGATATACGTGTTGATGTGCCTGCATACCCAAATAATTACGAAGATCAAGTAGCCAACGTCCAGGTGTATAAACCCAATGGTACTTTATTCGGCCACTTTACTGTTATAGGTAAAAACACAGATATTGCACTTACTGTACCTAATATCAACTCAGTCGAAAAATTTGATGTATGGACTGAGGATAGCACAATTAATACGGTGGGACCTTTTACCAGAGCTACTTTACGATTAGCATTAGACGGAACATATAACAATGGTAATCGTGTTGGTAATGTTTTTACTCCTTTCACTTGGGCAAGTAACCCACCGTTTGATTCCGGTTGGACTATTCAAACAAGAAATGTGAATTTTTCACAGAGTGGCGACACAAATCCTCCCATTTTTTCAACCAACGGTCTACAATTTAGGATTGCGGCTGAGTACGAACCACAACCAAGAAACTGGCGACAATTGGAAAATGCAAGAAATAACATGATTGGCATGCCTATACATTTTTCAGTTTCGGCCAATGGTGAGTATAGGGTAGTTTGGAGCAATGATACTACTAAAGTGAGTAATTGGGCAAGTTTTGGAATAGGTGTAACAACAGACGCTTATGATGTACCACCTGGTTCACCTCCGCCACCACCTCCGCCACCTCCGCCGCCACCACCTCCGCCACCGCCTGATGGACCTACAGTTATAGAATCAATCTGCGAAAGACCGGGTGGTGTGAACACTGGTTATCGTATAGATATCTACGATGATGACAGTCGAAAGAAAGTATATGATGTTAGCACATGTCCGTTGCCGGTTGCACCTCCACCTCCACCTCCACCTACTGTGGTGAAGGCGTATTGTGAACAAGATAGTAATGGCAACACAGGTGTGTTTATAGTAGAAATGTCAGACGGTACAGAAACACGAACAACAAGTGCATTCCTTTGTCCACTACCGGTACCGGATGTTACAGTAACACGAACGTATTGTGAGAAAAATGCTAATGGTGAAAACACAGGTAATCTTGTAACAGTGTTCTCCGACAACACTACAAGCAAAAGTATTAATTACGGTTCTTGTCCGTTACCAGCTCTTCCAGATCCTACAGTGGTAAGAGAGTATTGTGAGATTATAGAATTGCCAAGAGGCCGAAATAGAAGAACAGGAACACTTATACAAGTATTGTCAAATGGTCAATCAAGAGAGGTTGCTGACTCTGTAACTTGCCCTCCAGGCATAATTGGTGGCACTACACCTAATCCAGTAACAGATCCACCCGTAACAACGCCAACGGCGCCGACTGGTACTGTAACTGGGCCGTCATCACCTATTCTTAGAGATGATATACCAATTACTGTGGATACAACACCAAATGCTGAGGTTACTGTTAATAATAACAGTATTCGTAATTCAAGTAATCAATACACTAATAAGTTCAACTTTAGAGATAGATAAAATTGATAAAATTATAACAGTATATTATAGAAGTGATAAATATAAGAAAATAGAATTAAAAGGACATAGTTTAAAACATGCCATATATTATTAACAATAGCGATAACAGTCTTTCTGTTACAGTGCAAGATCAAGTAGTTGACACAACTAACTACTCGCTGGCTCTTGTTGGCCGTCAAGTTTCAAACTATGGACAGTATTTTGCACAGAATACCTTAAGACATTTAGAAAATTTTGCAAGTGTTTCTGCACCTAATCCAGCAACTAAGTTGATTGGACAAATTTGGTACGACAAAACAGAAAACTTAATCAAAGTTTATGACGGCGTTGGCTGGAAACGTGCAACAAATATTGTAGTTGGATCAGAATCAGACAGACCTAATACAGCAGATGCAGGCGAGCATATTGTAGCAGGTACAACTTTCTTTAACACCACAAACAATAAATTAGAAGTTTATAACGGTTCTGTATTTAAAGATGCAGGTTATCCAGGTGAAATTACCAGTGCATACAGCAGTGATTCCACAGTGGACAATCCTACATTCTACGGAACAAGACTAAGAACATTATTTCTCAAAGACTCGGCTGGTGTTGCCAGACCTGTACTTGCAGTTTGTTATGTAAAATCCACAGCACAAAGTTCTGCAAACAGAGGTACTACACAGGTAGGTGACCAATACGAAACCATAATGTCTTTGTTCTCAGACGAAGAATTTGTAATTGGCACAGATACCGAAACACCAGTAGATGGTGTAACAATAAATTATTATGATGAACTTACGCAATCAGGTGTAGGTATTTCCACAGCAAGATCAGGTAGAATAGCAGGACAAATATTAAAAGGTCAAAACTTACGTGCAGAATATGAAGCATCAAGTGTTACATCTGTAACAACATTATTTGCTGACACAATTGGTAGTGCTTCACAGCCTGTAAGCACAATGCATGTTAACGAACTCAGTGTTGCAAATGACTTCACATTTAGTTCAGGTACTGTTACAAACGATTTTGCAATTGGCGGAGATTTAACATTAACTGCAGGTGATATTAATGCGGCATTAGGCTCCGGTACATTTGCAAATCTTGTTGTAACAGCAAATACCACATTAAGTGGCCACACAACAATTAATGGTAACTTAACATTAAACGGTGTGAATACACAAAGTTTAGGTACTGATGCAGAAAAAGTAGAAACAATTTTTGGTGATGCAATTGACACGCAAAGTATTGTAGTAGACGGTACAGCAACAATTGCCACAGGTGCTCTCACAGACTTAGCAGTAAGCGGCACAACAACATTAAACAGTTTATCAGTTACATCAGGTAGTGTTACATTATCTAATACAACTGTACAACGTCTCATAGTAGACAGTGTTGCAGATTTTAACAGCACGTTAAACGTAGACGGAACATCAGTATTCCAAAGTGATGTAACTGTAGCAGGAAGCTCAGATATCATATTAGGCACAGGTGTACTTCAGGGTGCGGCAACAGAAGGTTTTGTTACTGCTAATGCCAATGAAGCAACCAGTATGTTTATAACATTCGTTGATGGTGCAAGTGGTAAGCAAGAACTTGAATCCCATAGTGTATTAAGATATAATCCGAGCACAGAAGAATTATCAGCAACAGGATTTACAGGTTGGTCCAATCAATTAAAAACACAAAGTACATCAACCAACGCAAGTCATTATTTGACTTTTGTTAATAGCAACAATGGTTCAGCAAGTGCAGAATCATTTTACACTGATGCTGGCGTTTCATATAATCCAAGCACAAATAAATTAAATGTAGCAGGAAACTTCGAAGGCGGAGGCACAGGTGTATTTACTGGTGCTGGCACATTCGGAGGCACAGGACAATTTGGTGGCAGTGTAACGTTAACAACAGGTGACTTAATACTCACCACAGGTGACGTAAATGCCAGTGCTGGTACTGTTTACTTTAGTGCATTGAGTGATGGTGCAATTACTCCAACAGGATTCACAAACACTGTAACATCATCTAACACTATTATACCTACATCAGGTGCAGTAAAAACTTATACTGACACTGCAAACACAAACATGCAGGCGTATGTAGATACATTAGTTACAGCACAAGATTTAGATTTTAAAGGTGATACTGGCGGCAACCTCAACATTGATTTAGACAGTGAAATATTACACATATCAGGTGGTGCAAACTTAAACAGTGTGGGCTCTGGTAATAAAGTCACAGTAAACTTAGATACAGCTCTCACAGGCTTAACCAGTATAGCAACAGGTAGTTTGACTGCAACAGGCAGTATCTCAGACGGTACAGCAACAATGAATGGTGGTGGTTTAACTGGTGTTACCAGTATATCAGCATCAGGAACTATCAGTGCCGCAACCATAAGCGGTACAAATTTAAATGCAACATCAAACGTTAGTGCTACTAATTTAAATTTAACAGGTAGTGCATACATAGACGGTGACTTAGTAGTTGAAGGTTCAACTACAACAATAACAACAACAAATACAGTTATAGAAGATCAGTTAGTAGAATTAAACACAGGACAAACTGGTACACCATCGGGTGACATAGGCCACATATTTGAACGTGGCAATCAAAATAATGTGTTTATTGGTTGGGACGAATCAGTTGATGCATTTAGATTAGGCGTAGGAACATTTACAGGTGCTACCACTGGTAACTTAACATTTAGTTCAAACGCAGACTTAATTGCAAACGACATAGACATGTCAGGAGACCTCAACGTTGGTGGTAACTTAACTGTTAACGGTGCAAGTGGTTCAGTTGCAAACTGGAACACAGCATATGGCTGGGGTGACCACGGAGATGCAGGATACATTACATCAGTAACTGCCGGAACAGATTGCACAGGTGGAGGCACATCGGGTGCAGTAACAATTAACGTAACATCAGCATCAACCAACTCAGCAAACAAAATAGTTAAAAGAGATGGCTCAGGAAACTTTAGTGCTGGTGTTATCACAGCAACAGCAACCTCGGCAAGATATGCGGATTTGGCAGAAATATATTCAGCAGATGCTGATTACGAAGCAGGCACAGTTGTGAAACTGGGCGGCAGTGAAGAAATTACAATGACAACGGCACACAGCGATACAGAAGTGTTTGGTGTCATATCAACTGATCCTGCATTTTTAATGAATAAAGATGCACAAGGATTACCAGTAGCATTAACAGGTCGTGTGCCAGTTAAAGTTATTGGTGCAATAAACAAGGGCGATAGACTGGTATCAAGTGATGTACCAGGTGTTGCAAGAAGTATTGGCAACGATACATACGATGCAAGAGCAATTATTGGTCGTGCATTACAAAACAAAGACAATGGCGCAGAAGGTATTATAGAAGCAGTCATTGGTGTTAAATAGATAAATATAAGTTATATATTAGGAGATAAACATGGCTTCAGGCTCATCCGTAACTTCGTCAGGCATGACAACAATGACTCAAACAGTCACAGGTGATATCATTGATGATGCAGATTTCAACAATGCTCGTGCTAACGTACAAAAATTAATGGGCAATGCCCAAGATGCCACACTCTCAAGTGGTAACGCATTTACATATTCAACTGCTTATGGTTGGGGCCAAGGTGGTGCAGGCGTTAACACTAACAGTGCAGGAAATACTGTTTTAGCATCAGGTAGTTCAAGAGGATTTAAAGACTTACAGGATGATGTACAGGCAATGTGTGCATTCTTAGGTGTAAGTTTACGATCAGGTGTAGGATCAGACGTAGGTACAAGTACTATAATCACAGCAAGTACTTGGGCAAACTTAATGTTAAACATCAAAGATTGTTGGGATGCCAGATTTTCACCAGCAGGTGGAACTATATCAACAGATGCCAGTAAGACATTTACAAGTTCATGGACTAATACACTAACACAAGAAACTACATGGACATTTTCTAACGAAAATGATTGCAGACGCTTCTTTAACGGTGGCGGCACAGTTGGTTATTCAGGTTCATACACAGGTTCAAGTGGTGCTCAGTTTACAGCACACGCCAGCAGATTAAGTGGTATGGCTGATTTCCAATTAAGTTATTCAACAAGTTTAGCAAGTGCAGGTAGTGCCAGTGGTATTGGTTTTTATGAATTAGCAACCAGTTATCAGGATTTGTGGACATACTATGGTGCAAGTTCACCGTACTCAAATGACTATATTAAAGTACAAGGTAAAGTCAATTCAACAACTAATCCAACAGTAGTTACACTGAAAGCAATTTTAGTTGACGCAACAGATAACATTATTGATGCCGCGGCAACAGGTACACTGACTCTTAATGCAAGAAGAAGACAACCAAACGCAAGTGGATCCGGCTTTAGTTTTGCCGCTCCAGTAGACAGCATGGGTAATATTACAGGTTCGTAATAAGAAATATTCTTAATAAAAAGCCAGTTCCTTAACTGGCTTTTTTTATGGCCGCTAAATATGTGTGTTATTTAAACATTACAGGAAATAAAATGAATTTTAAAACATCAATGAAAACAGTACTAAAAGACAAGTACTTTGACTTTAAAACCAGAGCAAGTAGAAGCGAATACTGGTGGTTTATAGTTGGTTGCTCTTTATTAGGTTTTGTTGCCGGAATTATAGATGCTATACTATTTGGTGTAGAGAATCCAATTGGTATCACAGCAATAATAATTCAATTAGCAGTAATAATACCAAGTATTGCCGTAACAGCAAGGCGTTTACAAGACAGAGGTAGAAGTGGCTGGAACCAATTATGGTATATAACTATTATAGGAATCATCCCAGTTTTTTATTGGACACTGATGCCTGCTAAAGAAAAGAAAAATAAATGGGGTATCAACCCACGTATTGCAGAACTAAAAGAAGAACAATTAAACTTACCTAAGTAACTGATTAGTTGCCAGTATTTTCGGGTGCTGGCATTTTTTTGACTTAAATATCTGTATAAATATGAGGTTTAAAAAATATGTCTGCAAAACTATCTAAAGCACTCGAGTATGCTAATTATCGTGTTACATTAAACAATCAACACGAAGCATTAAAGGCAAAGGTGCAAAGTTTATTAAGTTACAGTATCAACGGTGGTACGTTCACAATTGACAGAGAGTTAATCACTTTCTGTAAAGCATTAATTTCCGACAAAGTAAAACAAGCAGTTTTATTAGACATCTACAACAATCCTATACGTGTTGACCTCAAAGACTTTTACACTGAAATCAAAAGCAGATATTTTGAGGCAACCAATGAATACTATGCTGAGTATGAAAAATTAAGAAAGGCAAGAAGTGTTCACAAAGTTGTGGATTTTAATGACTTCTAAAAAACCTACTAAGGGCATAATAATGTTTGCCCACAACAATGACGAGATAGATTATTTAAAATTAGCAGTAATGAATGCATTACTCATACAAAAGAATCTCGGCATGACCAAAGATCAAATTGCCATTGTAACAGATGAGCCCAGCATGACATGGACTTCAAAAGACATAGGCAAACGTTTAATCAATAGTGCATGTAAGCACATCATATACAAAGAAAAAGACAGAGACTTTAAATACTCTAACATACGTTTGTACAAAGATACAAACCTTTCACCTAAAAGTTTAAGTTTTTATAACTTAGATAGATGTGATGCATACGATCTTTCTCCGTTTGATGAAACCATAGTTATTGATGCAGACTATTTAATACTCAGTAATAAATTAAATGATTGTTGGGGACACAACGAAGACATAATGATGAATTGGCATTATGAAGATATAATGACCGATAGAACATTTGATAGCCTTGATCGTGTTTCACCATTGGGTATCACAATGTATTGGGCTACTGTGGTATACTTTAAAAAATGTGATTATGCAGAAACATTTTTTAATTTTGTAAAACATGTCAAAGACAACAGAGAATACTATGTAGACTTGTATAAGATACCAGGTTCTATATACAGAAACGATTACAGTTTTAGTATTGCCGCACACATGCTATCAGGTCTCAAAGACAAAGGATTGCCACAACTGCCTTTCCCACTATACAAGAGTTTTGACACTGACGATTTACACAGTGCAGAAAATCATGACAGTATGATTTTGTTTCTCGAAAAAGTAAGAAGTCCAGGAGACTTCGTGTTGACTAAATGGAAAAACGTAGACTTGCATATCATGAACAAATGGGCAATAAATAGAATAAGCAAGGAGATGTTGAAGCATGTCACAACCGCAACAACAACAAAAACAATTAACAAAAAAACAACTGCAAGAAAGAAAAAAGCAACAGCAGGATCGAAGTAATGGCTAAAAACAGTAAGCCAGACTTAGGCGATCGTATTATACACAAAGAGCCAGCATTCAACAGAGAGAATGAAGGCGAAGTTGTACAGATGTTAGCCATGCAGTTTGTTTACAAAACAGATGACGGCAACACACGCTTTTGTTTGTTTAAAGAAGACTGGAAGAAAGTATGACAGAAAAAAATAAACAATTAGACACGTCTGATATGGGCGGCATTAGATCAAAATGGAGAACAGATGACGGCATCAATTGGGATTTGATACAACGTATGAGATTCATGAATGCTGATGCAGAAATAGATCCGGAAGACAGTTATAGTAAAGGCACACAGAAGTTTAATGAAGGGAATAACACATAATTTAGATTTACACGGTGTTAGGCACTACGAAGTTGACGAATTAGTCGAAGATTTTATATTAATGAATCAAGATAAAATTCCTCTTAAAATAGTTTGCGGGAACAGTCAACGTATGGTAGATTTAGTAAATAGTGTTATAAATAGAATAGATTGTAAAACAGTTGCAATGGATCAATTTGGTATTATAACAATTAGAGAAATATAAATGGATCTAAAAGAAAAGATAAATTACAGAATGGATATCTTGCAAGATTGGATGGAGCAAGATTATCATTTAGAAAGACCTGAAGTAGTATACGAACATACGTTAAGTGTAAGTAAATTTTGGTCGGTGCTTTCAGAAGAAGATAGAGATTATATACAAGGTGTACAGTTTGCTATAGATACTAAGTCAACTGTTTCTTGGAAGAAGGTTAATGAAGAATAGATATTTAGCATTGGGTTTAATTGCTTACACATTGGTTGTAGGCTTTATTGTGAATACTGTAACCTACAGAGTGACATACGAAGAAGTTAAGGAATCATGCTTAATAGATGGCTGTATAAATGTATATGAATACACAGGTGAAGTCGGTGGTGAGGAAT
>VMHT01201197.1_pt1 | contig 47075 bp, 83 predicted proteins | sample 4693611 | NCBI WGS metagenome assembly VMHT01 (sample SAMN12280063, study PRJNA550983) | marine metagenome | isolation source: seawater sampled from same location over 5 years 0.02-0.2 micron viral filtrate | place: USA: collected off the coast of southern California halfway between the port... ... | reverse complement strand
AGTGCCTTTGAGACAAATGGCAATCAATGCAGGAGAGTCACCAGATCTTATTTTGGATGAAGTTAGAAAGTCAGGATTTATTGGTTATGATTTTTCTAAGAGAAAGGTGGTTGATCTTCTTGAAGAAGGAGTCATTGATCCCGTGAAAGTTACGCGCTGTGCTTTGCAAAATGCAACATCAGCAGCATCAACTTTGATAACAACAAATCATGCTATTGTGGAGGTGTAAATGTTAGTAGATATTTCTTATACTGTTAATTTAGATGAGATTCCAAGAAGACTTTCTGATTTATTTGTAGAAGATATTCAAGGTAAATATCTCAAAGGAATTGGAATAGAGCTTGCCGAGATAGAAACTATGCTGGCAACCAACAATATGTCCGAGAAGTTAGTTGATAAGATTGATTTTTTAAGAAGAAATCTTGCACTAGCGGACATGCGGTTGAAAAATATCGCAGTGATTGCTCAAGGCTACAAAGATATTCAAGACGGCAAACACGAACAAGAAGATCCACAAGTCTTCAATAATCTTGAATCTCTTGAAGATTTTGGCGAAAATATTCAGGAACTAACTAAAAAACTCCAACTCGCCAAAGGAGAGTTGGAAAATGAAGAAGGGTGATTTAGTTTATTTGCCAGCAAATGCTCGTGTTTGGTTTAGAGATGGAGAAAGCTGGGTGTTTTGGGAGACACAAACTCCATCTTCTGCGGTGTTCTTGGAGCACGACCAAGACAATGAGGCTGGACAACTTATGCTTCATCCCAGTCCAATAAGAATGTATTGGGATAATAAGTTTTGCTGGGCTAATAAAGAGGATGTTTATCCGATAATGAAGAAAAAGGAGGCTTCTTTATGATAAAATTAGTTGAAATATATGAGGACCAATATTGGGATAGTCGTGCAGAATATGGATCTGAGAGTATTAAAACTCGCTATAAACTAAGAGAGGTATTTATAAATCCAGAATATATTACCTCAATGCAGCCTGATTTATCTCACCAGCATAGGTTAAGTGTAAATCTTTTAGTTGTCGAGGGCGAAACAAAATTAAATCCAATGCAAAAATTTACAAAAATAAATTATATTTCCGGCAATTCGGCAAAAGAAATTGTCGTCATCGGCAAAGTTGAAGAGTTAGTGCAGAGGGTCAACAGCGGCAAGACCCTTCTTAAAGGATGATGGAGAAAACTCATTTCATTTCTAAAGAGTCTGCCAAGCAAATGCTCAAAGAAATCAGCCATGAAAAAAATATGGCTGTATATTATATTAGGATGTATATCTCTAAGAAACATACAAACTTAAAAAAGGTTGATTTTCTTTGTTCATTTTGTTCTTCAATAACTTATCTTCAGGAAACTCTAAAAAAAATGATTGCCGCTGAGAGTAAAGAAGATAAGATAGAGATTTCCGGCCTAGAAGTTCTCACAATTAGATCATATTATAATGAATATGAAAGATTTAGAAAAAAATTATTGGATTACAATGTTTCCGTCTCCCTTCATTAAAACTATTTATATTGTTGAGGAGGAATAAAATGAAAGAGCTAGAATCCATTGAAGAAATAGTAAAAGAGGCTACTTCTTATGAGCTTTGGCAGGTTCACTGCAAGTTTGTTATTGACCGTGGTTTTAACATCACTGATGTCCTTGAAAATTTTCGAGCCATCCAAGGAATAACCGTTGTGACTTCCCAAAGAATTTCCAGAAGCGCAGACAGAGAAACTTATCTTATAAAATTTAAATTTGTAAAAACTATTCCATGGAAGCAATACTTTAAGTTTATAAAACATATTGCACTTTACGATTTAAGGCCGGGTAAGAAGATACCCGGTTTAAAAAATATTATATTCTTTAGAAATCCGGAGCAAATCTTATGATAAAGATGCAGGCTCCCCCACCAAAACCTAAGAAAAAAAATAAACCAAAACCTCACGGCGCTGGGGTTCTTTGTCTCGATAAAGGTGGAAAAATTTTAATTGGCAAACGAGCAGAATATATAACCGATGGTGGTCAATGGGGCTTCCCCGGTGGCGGCATCGAAGAGGACGAGAGATTTGTTGATGCTGCTTTAAGAGAGTTTGAAGAAGAAGCTGGTTATACTGGAGAGTTTAGAATCATAGATAGTATTACCTTTGTCGAGGGCGATAAAAAATATAAAACTTTTATTTTAATAATTCCTCATTTAAAGCCTAGCATGGAAACAAACGAAGAAACAGAATTATTTACATGGGTAACTCTGGATAGATTAAAAGAAATAGAACCGAAGTATTGGGTTGTTGATAAAATTTTAAATTCAGGAGAAATAGATGACGAGAAGATAGATTTTTATATTTCGTTTATGGAGGATGAAACATGAAGTTGTATAGAGGGGCTACAAAACTAAAACCAAGTACGATACCAGAAAATCCAAAGAAAAGAAGGTTGGACCTTGTAAATTCTATTGTTATTCACACAACAGGCTATGGAGTGGGTCTACAACGAATTGTTAAGTATCAGAGAGATAAGGAAGATGGGCTAAGAATAATCGGTCAGACCTATGCTCACCGTATGGCTAACATACTAAAGTATAAAGGACATTTTTTAATTGATCACACAGGCGAGACATGGCAATTCTTAGATGTCAAAGATATTGCTTGGCACTCTGGTTCAAAACAACGCAAAAAACTTTCATCAAGTGAGCCATTTAAGTGGTGGTCTGAAAGATGGAAGGGTGTAGCTAAAAAGCCAACCGATCTACCCTCATGGATTCATTCGCCAAATACAAATTCAATTGGTATTGATCTTCTTGCTCATGGCAATGGAGAAATAACCGAGGGATATACAGAGGAACAATATAAAAGTCTTGCTCGCTTGATCTTTTGTCTTTGTGAAGATTATTCTATCCCATATGAACGAGAATACATCCTTGGTCACGAAGACATTGATCCCATCTCTCGTGGCAGTGAGCGTGGGGGTTGGGATCCCGGTCGTTTTGATTGGGATAAATTATTTGATTTAATCCAAGAAGAAATAAACGGTCATAATAGAGGCGTTCCTCATAAAAATAATCTTAAGAATTTTAAACCACCTAAACTTACCAGTTTCTTTTCTATCTTCAAAAAAATCTTCAAATTTTCTTGACAAAATAAAACGGTGCTTACATTTATGTTGTCATGGCAAAATTAAATGAATAAAACCTGTACCCCTTCGTCAAAGGGGTGCAACCGCAACAAAGGAGAGATACAATGACTTATTCATATCGTACTTATACTAGCAAAAACTTGCAAGATCTTTTTGATTCTATTGGATCAAGGATTACTAATTTTAAACATGTAGAGAACAAAGACAACCATCAAATCTTTGTTGTCGCACCCGGACTAAGAAAGAAAGATTTCACTGTTCAATTAGAAAATCATAATGTTCTTTCTATTTCTTATGAAAGGGAGGGAGAAAACCAGAACCAGCTATTTTCAGAGGGCAAATATTCAAAATCATGGGAGCTTCCATTTGTACCGCGACTCTCAGATATAAATGCAATTTATCTTGATGGTATTCTTACAATAACCATCAAGAAACCAGAGCAACAAATTCCAGCAACCTATCAAGTTAAAGTTAATTAATTATATTATACTTTAACCATAGGATAAATATGGATATACAATTCTGGAAAAAGCTAGGTCTAGCTTTTATTCTTATGTTCACCGCACACACCCTTTCTTGGTTTCAAATGAACTCACAATTTATATGGCAGTGGTGGAAAGAAAGGCCGATGTTGTCGATATTGATTTTTTCATATCCCATCGCCTTTCTTTTTTACTTTGGTATAAGATACTCTACTGGCATATTTGAGTCCATGTGGGCATCGCGTCTGCTTGGCTTTGGAATCTCTTTTCTTTCATTTCCATTCTTAACATATTACTTCTATAAAGAAAGCATGTTCGAGCCAAAGACATTGGTCTGCATATTTCTTTCCCTGATTATCGTATTGGTGCAGGCTTTTTGGCGCTGAAGATGAATAAAGTCCCGCCCCCTTCGTCTAAGGGCTGGACACAGGATGAAGGCTTGAAGTGAAAATCAAAAAACTAAAACCACTAAAAATTTCACTCTGCGGTGGTCCCATCACAAAAAAAGATGTCGCGGAACTTATGACAGACCCCAACCGTTGGACTCATCACTTGTGGCGCAGAAGCTACCTCGCAGTAAGGTTTTTCAGGAGTTTGAAGTGAGAACGAAAAAACTAAATCCAGAAAAAATTTCACTCTGTGGTGGACCCAAAGTCGTTGGAGCTGTTCTTATGACAGGCGTCATCAGTTCGGTTCCTCGCTGGTTGGCCGAAGAGCCAAACCCGCACACAGTAGCAAGACTTTTCAGGAGTTTGAAATGAGAACAAGAAAGTTAAATCCACGAACATTTTCACTCTGTAGTAGTCCTACTCCTTGCGCAAGGGCAGTATGGTCAACACGTACGTGGGAGCCACCAGCATGGTGGCGCCACCAGACTGTGACAGTAAGACTTTTCAGGAGTTTGAAGTGAAAATTAAGAAAATAGGACACAACAGATTATACCTGCGGGGACATTTTGCACCCGGACGCTCAAATGCGCATTATCTTTCCTATTGGATTCATAGTGTCGTGCCCCGCGATCGTATGATGCCCAGCAGGCACTGGCAGACCACCGTGCGACTTTTCAAGGATTTAAAATGAGAATCAGAAAATTAAATGTAAAATGGAAGTATAACATTGGTGTTGCTCAAGGAAACCTTGAAGTTTTCTCATCATGGGTTTATCTCAACGCCTATCAAAGAGATGGAAGAGTTTTCGACAGTACAGACTTCACGAACAGTCTCCGCCTTTTCAGGAGTTTGAAATGAGATTTAAGAAATTTGATCCAACATGTCAAGAAGGGTTATTCCGTTTCCGCATAACTGTGGGCAACGGCTACGATAGCATTATAACAATGTCTAAACAGAGACACCTCAATCTAAAATCCTCCCTCAATCCCCCCAACATTGTTTACCCTTGGTGGCATGACGCTAACGCAGGATTAAGACTTTTCAGGGATTTGAGATGAATAAAACTCCAACCTCGTCGTCTAAGGGGTGGAACAGCAACAAAGGAGAGCACATGGCAAAAATGGTCAAAGATTTTGGCAAAAAGAAATTTCGCAAGTTCGCAAAAGACAACAGACTGAGGCTTGTCCGAGACGCAGACGGCCTTCCGATTGTCAAGTCCCGTGGTAAGGACATCGAAGGAACCCATTTATTCGATGGGTTTGGTAATCAATTTGTTGGCCTTTATGTATGGAGAGACTCAAAGTTCAAAATGTCCCACACTTATTCAAAGCTGATTCGCGCTGGATATGAACCAATCTGTCGCGCAGAACAAGAAGCAACATTCAAAATTCCCTACAGCAAAATCATGAAGATTGCAAGGGAATTTAATATGATCAAGCGAAGAGTAAAGTTATGAAACGATATCAAGTAATGATCTATGTTCTTTATATTTTATCAATCATGGATCTTGGATTGACAAATTACGAACTATCAATGGGTTATATCGTCGAAGCAAACCCTGTGATGGCTTTTTATGCTGACCAAGGATATCTCGCCTTTTCGGCAGTTAAATTATTTTTCAACACTGTTTGCTGCTATATGCTCTACTACGGTATTGAGCAGTTGGAGGACAAAAAAAGAAAAAGACTTATCATATTGGTTTCTCTCCTAACAATCGCACATGTTTTTTTGGTGTTTTACCACTTCTATGGGATTTTCTTTTTGACATGAGATATAAAAGAATAATTATAAGAGGGGGTACAAACTCTAAGCTCCCTAAATTTATGTTATTTGGTGGTTGGAATATTTGTTTCTCTATATCCAACCACGCTTGGACTCGATTAAGAATCAAAGCCGATTGGACCGTCATCAGTCCATGGACTGACGGTCCATGGCGAGTTTCTTTTCGTCCTTTCAGGAACTTGAAGTGAATTTTAAGAAAATAACAAATTATTATGACAACAAAGACCTCTACGCAGAGGCATTTGTATTTTGCTCTATAGTCGGCTGGGGAGACTACGCAAAGACTTCAAAAGACTATAAGATTTGTGCCCACGCCACTTCGATAAGAGATGGAAGTTGGGCCGCTGAATCATGGGAAGATTATGGTTTTCGAGTCTTCAGGTGTTTGAAATGAGATTGAGAAAAACTGAAATATATGAACTTTCGGGTGATGGGTCACGCTTCAACACCTACATTATTCATGGTTATAGTAGCTATGAAGGGGGTAACTATGAAGATCTGGATGCTTCTTATTTACGATTAATCGGAATACTAGCTTGTAATCGGCAACACATAGACTGTACTATGCGACTATTCAGGGATTTAAAATGAGATTTATAAAAATGAAAAAATATCGTTTTGGTAATCTTATATCCAAAGGAAATTCCAGTGAGAATATTGCTTTGTTACTAGTAGTTGATAGCGGGGTTTTTTGGATGCCGAGTTTCTATGACTCCCATTTTGTTGTCCTTCGCGCAGTAAGGAGTCTAAAATGAAATTCAAAGAAGGAGACTTAATTACTAAATATAAGCCACGATATCGGGAAAATGACATAGTTTATCTTGTCTATGAGACATCTACTCTCGAAGTCTACAATGATCGTTATGACCTCCACAAACAACGCCGCAGAGAGCTTGAAACAGTTGATACCCTCAAGCTAATGAACATAAAAACCTTAGAAACAAAAGAGATATTGGCAGACTTGGCCTTTAGATATAAAAAGGTTGAAAGATGAGGACGAGAAAATTAGACAATGAAAAGATTTTATTGAATGGTATTATCATAATTGGTCATGACTTAACATATCATGCACCTTCACTCATAGCAATGTTTAAGGGTTATAAAGAGAAAATTTTCTCTAGAGAAGACTACCCAGAGTTACAATGTACTATGAACTCCTGTCGTCTCTTCAGGGATCTGAAGTAACCCCCATCACAACGGTGTCGAAATTTTTTTTGAATAAAACTCCAACCTCCCCGTCTAAGGGGTGCAACGGCAACAACCAACCAGAGAGGTCATCATGTTTGACGCAAACAAATTTCCCGCATTGACACAATATCTTCCTAAAACGGAAGTCTATAACCGACGTATTGAAGCCTGTTCCATGATCTGTGATATGAATCTTGAAAAACTTCATACTATGTTAGTTGATTTGAAAAAATCAGCAAACAAAAATAAGGATCTTTATCATCATAAAGATACCTTTATTGGTAGCCCTACTATGCAAAATTGGAATGGAATCATGCTTTCGTTTAAAGCCGCTGAGGACTGTATTGACGCTTTGAAAGAGCGATCTCCGCAGCACGTCGCGTGTTACCCCGCCGAAGCGCTGACAGGATCGGATCTTGGATTTTATGCCGCCAGAAAAATTGCAGACCTCTACTGTATGTTCTCAGAAGAAGCAATTGAAACCCGAAAACAATGGGTTGAAGAGTGGCAAGAAAATTTTTCTTCTAAATATAAGAAAGCGATAGAATATCTGACTTCTGTTACACGCTGGGGAAATAGTATCTCATATAGTTTTGGTAAGAAAAAAGAATTATTGGAGTCAGGTGCAGTGCCCTTACTAGCTGAATACAAAAGAGAGCTAATTAGCAACTATAAGATTGCAGAGGGATACTTTGCTACGCCAAAATATAAACTTGGCGATTTAGTAGAACTTAGATCTGCTTATTCAAATGCATTTCACCTAAAAATCTTTGATCTTGAAGGATATGGGGTTCCATGGAGAGTTCAGAGTAAGCTAAAGCAGATGCAAACTTCGCGTCGAGGCTTCCTCACTATCATTGAGGTTGATCCACAAGTTCCTTTGGGTTATCGCAAGGGCAACAAATTATACAAAGTTATCGCTGCCGGGGAAACTCAGCCATTCTTAGTAGAAGAATCTCTTATCAAGAAGATTCGAGGTATCAAGAAAAAGAAAAAAGGAGGTAAGTAATATGGGATCTGTAATTTCACAAAGAATCAAATATCTTCGCCGTCAACGGACGGCATTAAACCAGCTTTTGATAGCACTTGAAGAGATTGAAGAAATTTCTTTTGATCTTTTCGATAATATCTTCCTTAAGAGAGAAGAAAATGAAGACCCTTGGATAACAGTCGAGCGTACTCGTTCACTATATGAAGCCACAACACAAGAGCTTCAGGGTCTTGAATATCTGCTCTTTCTTGACTACAACGAAGAAAACCTCGTCCTGACCGGCGTCTAAACTTTTTCTGAATAAAGTTGCCCCCTAACCGTCTAAGGGGTGCAACGGCAACAGCACAGGAGTTTGTATGATGAGTCTTTCTGAAGAGTTTCAGAACATTATTCTTGATATTATTGAAGAAGATCTTTCTTCAAAATGTCTCGACAACGCCGAGGAGCGCGGGATCGTAGCTTCAGTAATTAGTGAGAAAATTTTGCTTAGTTATCCTATCGAAGACCTAGTTAATGTAGTTGAACATATAGTTGAGCAACTAGACTATGATCTAAATGCCAACGACACCGAGGTGATGAACTCGATTGATTGGAAATACATTCGAGACATTCAATCACAACTTTGAAAACTTTTTGAATAAACTCTTCGCTGCCTCGTCTAAGGGGTGCAGCAACAACAAAAACACCAAACAAAGGTGAACTAAACATGGCTATCGACTTCAAAACTGCTCGCTCAATCCTCCCCCACATCCTTAGCTCTAAGCACCCTGTTATGCTCAGAGGCCGTCACGGTATTGGTAAATCAGAAGTGGTTTATCAGATCGCTCGTGATCTCGATCTTCCAGTCGTCGAGCGTCGTGTATCTCAGATGCAGGACGGCGACCTTATTGGTCTTCCTATTGTTGATGGGAAAGATACCGACTTCGCTCCCCCAAAGTGGTATCGACAAGTGATGGACGAAGGTTGTCTTCTCTTCTTTGACGAGGTTGACCGTGGATGCAATGAGATCAGCCAACAAATCTTCGAGCTTACGGACTCTCGTAAATTCAATGGCAACTCTATTCACCCTGATACTATTATTATCTCAGCCGTTAACGGTGGTGAGCATGGTGCGCAGTATCAAGTGCGGGATATGGACCCCGCAGAACTTGACCGCTGGACAGTGTTCAATGTCGAACCGACCGTAGAGGATTGGCTTGACTGGGGTAAAGACAATGTTGATATGCTTATGTGGGAATTTATCAACAACCACCGTGGTCACTTGGAACACACCGATGATATTGAGCCTAACAAGGTTTATCCATCACGTCGTTCATGGAAACGTCTTAATGATACTCTTGAGGCTGGTGGTTTCTTCAAGCAGGGTAAAGATGCAGACAACTCCACAGTCTTCCATCTTACGTCCGGCTATGTCGGGACCGAGGCTGCATTTGCTTTTGCAGCTTTCTTCCAGAACTATGACAAAGAAGTCAAAGCTGAAGAAATCATTGATGATGGAGATATCTTCAAGACCAACGACTTCGATATCAACCAGCACGCTGCGATGGTGGAGAAGTTCTTCGCCAAGGGCACTAACTACTTCTCAGAAGACAAAAATTCTTCTGATGTTGTAACCCGTCGCCTTGAAAATGTTGCTCGTTACTTCTTTGTCCTTCCTTCCGAGATTGCAATGAAGTTGTATTCTCGCTTCACGGCAGGAGCCATCGAAGAAACCCTCTCGTTCCACGAGACAAAGGTTGACGGTAAGACCGTTGCCGAGCACGTCGTCAAGCTGCTTTCTTCGGCTGCTGCTAATTCTTCAAATTAATTTGAACAATGTCCTCGCTGTTTCGTCTAAGGGTTGCAGCGAGGACATTGACTAGGAGCATTTATGTTTGACTTAAACTTTCACATCCACCGACTTCTTCAATCAGAACCTTTCTTTGCATCATTATCTCGTCGTATAACTAAAATCCCAACCAAAGACGTGCCCACTGCCGGTGTGACAATGGATAAGAATACATTACAGTTTCTTATGTATTATAATGCTGAGTGGTTTAGCAAATTGACAGAACTGGCAGCTCGTGATGTTATTATTCATGAGTTGTATCACTTGGTGTTCGAGCATGTCGGCATTCGTCTGCCCCTTGAGGGTATGTCAAAAAGGTGGAACATTGCTTGCGATTTGGCTATCAATAGTTACCTTCCTAATCTGCCAGAGAACGCCTTGCTTGTCGGTCAGGTCGGCACTCCATGGGAGAATGTCCCACCCTTCCAGACTGCCGAGTGGTATATGGCAAACATCCCTTGGCCTAAGTCTTCTGATAGTGGTGGTGACGGAGATGGACCCTCTGGCGGTGGCAACATGATGGATGACCAAACTAATCGCGGAGTTCATGATCATTGGGGTGAAGGTGGTGGCGACGAAGCCATCGCCCGTGAACGCCTTAAAGAAGTTATGGGCGAGGCGGTCAATGAAGCAACACGCAAAGGGTGGGGGTCTGTGTCACATGAGATGCGTGCTCAGATCGTGTCCAACCTTCAGACAAAAGTTGACTGGCGTGCTGTCCTGCGCTCGTTTATTAGACAATCAAACCGTGCTTCAAAGCGGCCTACAATGCGCCGTCTAAATCGGAGATATCCTTACATTCATGCAGGTCGTCGTGTCGAGCGTACTGCTAACCTTGCAATATCTATAGATCAATCGGGTTCAGTCTCGAATGAGATGTTGGCGCAATTCTTTGCAGAACTCAATGGCTTGGCACAAATCGCGACCTTTACAGTGGTTCCTTTCGATACACGTGTAGATGAATCAAAAATTTACGAGTGGAAGAAAGGCCGGAGACACCAAACCGAGCGTGTATTGTGTGGTGGCACCTGCTTCGACGCTCCCACCAAGTGGGTCAATGATCAAAAGAAATTCGACGGACACATTGTCCTGACTGATATGGAAGCACCAAAGCCAATATCATCAAAGTGTCCTCGTCTTTGGGTGACAACTGCCGAATGTGCAGCTAATCCTTACTTCAAGACAAAGGAGCGTGTCATTGGAATTTGACGACGCTATGATCGGTGCCCTTGTCGAGCATGAAAAATTCGGCAGGGGTATCGTATTAAGTCATCGTGAACCTTCTTTTGGCTTGCCAGCCAGTAATGAGAGGTTAAATACAGTTCACATACATTGGCCTGATGCGGAAGGCCACTGGAAAAACACCCCTGAGCGGTACGAATTAAAAGGAGGTCATTATAGATTTTACAAGAACTATTTCGGTGACATAAGAATCCTCTCGATGCCCAATCTCGTGGACCCCAAAAAAACTTTTGAATAAAACTCCAGCCACTCCGTCTAAGGGGTGCAACGGCAATAACCAACCAACGAGGTTATCATGAACTACGGTCAAGCTCTTGAGCGTGAAACACCAGATGCAATGTGGCAAGATATGATTCTGGCACACAAAATTTCAGACAACCCCGATTCAGATATCATGCGCCAAACATGGGAATCAATTCAAGGTAAGTCTTCAATTGATTTTATCTGCGGTGAGTGGCTTACTTATCCACAAGGCTCCTTTGAGCAGTCCCACGCAGAAGAGCTTGAAACCACCACACAGTGGCGTCTTATTCTCAAAGGAGAGGATTGCTCAGAATCTTTTTATATCAACAAGTATATGTATACGGATGAGTACTCTGACGACAAACCAAAAACCTCTATCTCTTTCTTTGATACCGCAGCTATTTGCAATCAACTCGCCCTTGATCGTGGTGATATGCCGCGATATTGGTTCGAGACGCTAGATCAAGGCTTTGTGCCTTGCACACCAGCAAATCTTAATATTGACGATGTGATTGAGATTCATGAGAATCTTGACTCTAAAGCAGAACGTATGCCAACTTCGGAGGAATGGGTTTATGCTTGTCGTTGTGGCACAGATACAGATACTCCGTGGGGGGATCATCCAAGTTCAGATGACAAACAAACATCTGAGGAGTTTCTTAATCCTTATGCGTGGTTCTGGGAGAACTCTAACGGAATCCAACCCGTAGGCAAAAAGTTACCCACACCGTGGGGTTGCTACGACATGTTGGGTAACGCCTTTGAATGGACCACCACCCTCTGGACCGAGGTCGAAAACTAATTTGAATAAGTTTGCCCCTGCCTCGTCTAAGGGTCGGAGCAGGCAAACAGCAACTTGAGGAGAGTATGCAAGAAACATTTGATTGGGATGCCTTGGATGTCCACCCGATGGCCCTCGTACCAGCCCTTCTTAATCTTGAAGGTGTTATTGCTAACATTTTATCAAAGGAGTCAGACGAAGAAATTCTTGAACTCGCCCGTTCGCAGGGTTATGATTGTGCAGGCGATGTAACAGCCACATGTCAATTGATCGCCAATGATATGGCAGCTTTGACAAATGCAATAAGGAGTAAATGTGCCGAGAGGATGAACTGAGCAAAAAAGTTTGAATAAAAGTTCTGCTCGGTCGTCAAAGGGTCGAGCAGCGAGGCACTGTAGCCCAACGGCAGAGGCAAGGGACTTAATTAAAATTGAGCCTTCTAGTTGAAAGATTAGAAGTGTAAGGAGTCAAACTCGGGGAAACCTCAGCATGTAAAGGTGGTGGCAATCCCGAGCCAAGCATTATTCGATCTTGATGTTCTTACCTCTATATGTAGAGGTTTGGGCATGACAATTAGGACACAACAGCCTTAAATTAGAGAGGCTGTTATCCTTGTTGTCGCCGTTAATATGGTCGAGTTCAAGGGGAATAGGTTGATCATTCCATTCAGTAAGCCCACAACAGGAGCATTGATGAGAGAAGACCTCTTCTTTTATTAATCTTTTCCTTAACTTGCTTGACTGGATTGGGTGTTCATTTGATAGGTATTCAGAGAGTGGGCGTTTTGGACCGAACTTGTGTCCCTTTGCCCACCCCTGTTTCCTAAAGTGGGAGGTATCTAAATCAAAGAAGGCAATTGCCTTTTTGAGAACGTCGTAGTTACCTCCTGCCGGAACTACATTAAGTTTCTTTAGGACTTGAGCATAGGTGAGTGATTCTTTCACTGCCTCTCTCAATTGTTCTGGGGTGTACTTTCTTAGTTTCATGTTATATTCTCCTATGATAATGAAGGTGTAGAGACTTGACGGCTCCTACCTAAGTACGAATGTATATGGTAAAGGTAAAGTCCAGACCACAAATGCGTCTACCTTATTATAAGTAGTATGTCGCAGCAGCGAAAGCTGTAGTTGGTAAGAAAATCCCTAAAGTGTGGGTTCGAGTCCCACCAGTGCTACTAAGGACCCATAGCTCAGTTGGTCAGAGCAACCCGCTCATAACGGGTCGGTCGAAGGTTCAAGTCCTTCTGGGTCCACTGGTTCCATAGCTCAACAGGAAGAGCAACGGTCTTCTAAACCGTAGGTTGCAGGTTCGATCCCTGCTGGAACCGCTTAATAATCCGGCGTAGCTCAGGAAGGTCAGAGCAGCCCCAAACTAAGGGCAAAGTCGCGGGTTCGAATCCCGTCGCCGGAGCTTATTCAAATCACAAGGAGGTAAGATGGAGACGGAATCACTAATCGGAAAAACAGTCGAAAGCATCGATTTTGCCAAGATCGGCAGAGATAAAGTTGAAATGATCCTTGAAACTACAGATGGTTATACCTATAGGTATTATCACGAGCAGGATTGTTGTGAATGGGTCAAAATCGAAGACATTGTTGGTGAAATTGATGACCTCATTGGTTCGCCAATCCAATTGGCAGAGGTCACAACCAACAGCGAGATGGACGAGTGGAACTCCCAAACGTGGACGTTCTACAAATTTGCCACATCGAAAGGATATGTGACCGTACGGTGGCTCGGTGAAAGTAACGGCTATTACTCAGAAGAAGTTAACCTTCGGGTTACTAAAAGGAGCTAGTATGTCAGATGAGTTTGAGATAATTTATCAATCGGTGCTTGACGATTATTCCGAAGAAATTCGCTTGTCTCAAGCAGGACAGGGACTTTCCAAAGAAAGAATCTTATTTCGTCTTACTGGAGAATGTCTCTTAAGATCGCTGCGATGGGATGTGAAAATCGACGTAAAAAACACAAGGGAACGCTTCAAGACGGAGTTAGGATGGGAGAACGAGAAAATAGGTGGAATGAGCTTGAGATAGTTTATCAGTCTGTTATTGACGGTTATTCCGAAGAAATTCGCTTGTGTCAAACAGGACATGAATCCAAAAATGAAGTCTTAGCAGAACTTCTTGTCGAATTTAGCGAAAGAGTTAGAGCGCGGGGGATACACTATGATGATTGGTTTGAGGACAAGATATTTGATTTCAGGGAGCGAATTATTAAGGAGTTAAATAAATGAAAGAGATAAGTGTTTGGTTCAGGGTTTCTTTTGATGATGAAACAGAAGCTAAAAAGTTTAATCATATGGTTAAGTTATTAGAAGACAAGTCTTATATTAAAGACTCTCTAATTAGTGATGACGGAAAAGTCGAGTCTTTACAGGTACTTGTCCGCTCAAATGAAGGCTGGGCACAAAAAGTTTGAATAAACTCCCAACCCCTTCGTCTAAGGGGTGCAACGACGACAACCAACCAACGAGGTTAACATGGCAAAGTACAAAGCAATCGTAACATATACCGTTGTTTCCGAATTGGTCATTGAAGCTGACCATGAGGAAGATGCTGAAGATATGGCATGGTCAACGGCTGTGAGAGATTATCATCTTGAGGGCCAGTTAGATTTTTTAGATGGCTCTTTGGATGTCCTTGGAGTTGAAGAGTATGATGAAATAACCTCGACCAGCCCCTTAGACGAGGCTGAGAGATTGTGTGGATTTTAATTTTGAATAAAGCTCCGCCTCGTTCGTCTAAGGAGTGAGAGCGATCAGGGGGTGTTCTGGTTTCGACAGTGTAAAAATAGATTAGAGTGCAGGTTGGAATGGTATCTCCACAAAGAACCAAAACAATAGTTGCAAACAACAACGACTCTTACTCACAAGTTGCATTGGCAGCGTGAGGGTGGTCGCCCCGAACCATCTTAACGAAGAGGGGCAAACAACAGATAAGTTGTAAAAATCAAACAAACTCAGGGGTTATGGTGATTCCCCCTGTTTTATTATCACCTATCTTTGTTGATTTGTTATAGATAAAATCAACTAAGCCTGTGAATGACTTTGATAAGGACTTATGCTGGACGCGGGTTCGACTCCCGCCACCTCCACTCTCAGCCAGTGTAGCCAAGCGGCGAAGGCGCCTGCCTTGTAAGCAGGATATCGAGGGTTCGAATCCCTCCTCTGGCTCTCCTCTCAAAACATCATCGGGCGTTCTGTTGGTAGAGATAGATGGTCCGGATGTAGGACTCTGACGTTATCATCACGCCTTGTCAGGGATTTGAAATGAGATTCAAGAAAACAGGTAGAATCGTGCGCCCATTAATTAGAACTTTTGCCCACGGTAGCTGGATCAAGAGCAACTATGATGGATCCGAATTGTGTATCCACGAGTCCTATAAGGCCATTGGCCAAGTGGTGATCGTTCACCCACCAACGTTTTCAGTGCGTTTTTTCAGGGATTTAAGATGAATTTCAACAACCTTAAAACAAAAAGTATCCCAGAACTTGGCACTCAATATTTATTACTTTATGGTTATAAAGATTATCGTACAACCAGCACTAGTGTTCGACATTGGCTTCATAGCATCCATCAATCGTCGCAGGGTCTTTACTGTGTTGCTCGCTTCTTCAGGAGCTTGAAATAGTCCCACTGCAACAGCGTCGAAAGTTTTTTTGAATAAAACTGCCCCCTAGCCGTCTAAGGGATGCAACGACGACAACCAACCAACGAGATCAACAATGCCTTACATCGCAGACAGTTCAGGAGGGGGTTACATTGATCCCCGTACACTTCAGTTAATCTCTCTAAACCGTGCATGTGATTTACACCTTAAGGGCTTGAGATCTCGCTTCCCCTTGACTAAAATCGGGAAAAGATTAGGTTTTAATTGTAGAACTGTCAAAGCTCTAAAATTGGCAGTCCAACAAGAGATTGATTTTATTAAAGAAACTCAGGAGTGTAACAATGAGTGAAAAAACACTGCTAAAACCTATGAATTTGTTTGTAACTCCCAGCGATTGGGCGGAGATTCAAGACCGCATCGAAGCATGTGAAAACCCCGCAGAATCGACTGTGCTCGCAATGATGGTGTGGAATTATGCATGTCGTCATGCAAATGAAAAGCACAATCTGTCACTTCAAAAAATTGCAAGCAAAGTCAGGGAGGATATTCTGAATGGGATTGTCCAACTTGGTGATAAAGGAGAGTGAGGAACTAATGAAAAAGCGCGCACGTTTTTTGTCTATGGAAGAAGCATTAAGTTTTTGTGATAATAACCTTACATTGAATCTTATCATTCAAGAAGAATGGGGATATTTTATTGTTTACGAGGCATGATTTTTTTTGAATAAAAATCCAACCCCGTCGTCTAAGGGATGCAACAGCGAACAGCACAAAAACAAACGAGGATGACGATGACTTATACAAGATTTAGCAGGCACTATACTCTTAATTCAGGTTTGGTTGTTTCTGTGCAAGCGAGCACAGATAATACAGGCTTGTACTGTGGTGGATATCAGCAAAGTGGGACGTGGGGTTGGGAAACATACGAGGTCGCTCTTTTCCGCGGTAAAACAGGGGTTTACAAGGCCGAGGAGGAGCTTGCGGCCGCAATTGCACCTATCTTGGATAGGAGCGAGACATGGCCGGATGAATTATTCAAAAAAATCTTTGATGATGATCCAAATGCTGAATCGGTTTTTGTGTTTCCATATACAGATAGAATCCTTATCAATGATTTATTTGAAAAAAATGGTGGTGTCAAAGAGGTTAAGGTTGCAGGAATCGATGACTTTGATCCCTTCGCCGCGACGTATAAACAATTTAATTGAAGTTTGAATAAATCATCAGCCTAGTCGTCTAAGAGATGCAACGAGGAGGATCAACGATGAAAGAAGATAAAATCTGTTTTAATGAGGATGGGTGTCAAATCTTTGTCCTAGCGGCGGGACTAATTAGACAAGATTTTAATGTTAAACTAGAAAACAACAAAGATTTGTTTGGTAACATTTTTCAAGGGTCTCTTATTCGGATATCTTATGAGGAGAGAAAAGGAACAAATTTCAAAGAGTTATTTCCAGAAGGCAGATATTATTCAAAATCATGGGAACTTCCTTTTGCACCACGGCTTGATGACGTAAGTGCAATATATTTATCAGGTATTCTTACAGTAACCATTAAGAAACCAAAGCAAAAAATCCCCACGTCCTATCAAATTAACGTTAATTAATTATGCATAATTCAGCCATTCCAGCTATAGGTTGAAGAGATGATAACAGGAGGTTTATATGTCAGGACCATCATATATTATTTCTAAAGAAACCGAACGTCATATGGCTGAAAGTTACCGTAAAAACTTCGAAAGAACTACAGGTTGGTTGTGGTTTGATATAAGAAATTCTAACAGTGAAATTGATGAATTATTGCAACGCTTAAAGCGACGCCACGAACGTAAGAAAACACCACCAACCGAAAAAGAACAAATTCTATTTAATGAAATTGAGAAAACCCGTGAATATCGGTATGAAAAGACCGATATCAATGCAAGTGCATCATATGGCTCTATTATGAGTGAGATGTATTCAAGAAGATCAGTATGTTGGGATCTCGAAACCCGATTAGAGCTTATTTTAGATATAAATCCCAAACATATATGGACAAAATGGGGTGGTGATACCGGCAAAAAGTATCGCGAGGAGCATATTAATAAAACTAACTTAAAACGATCAGAACGACGCAAAACGTCCAACAAGGGAATATGAAAAGATTATGAATAAAGAGCTTAGAACATTTGCCGATGAGATGATCAAAATCGGAGTATTCCCGCGTAGTTACGACGAAGCGGAGCTTGAGAAACTGCGAGCCGCAGCTCGCGTTATCCACAAACATATAGCAAGGCTCGACACAAAACACATAACAGACGCCCGTGAAGCGAGCTTGATCGGCTTTGCAAACGCATTTGCCTTGTCAACGTCGGGGTTAAGAGTGTTTGATGAAGGAAAGTGAAAAAAGTTTTGAATAAAACTCCAACCCCGTCGTCTAAGGGATGCAACGGCAACGAGGAGGAACAAGATGGCCCGATCATATAAGAAAACACCAATCTTCGACCATACCGGCTCTAATCGCAAGGCAAAGCGTCGATTTAGGCGACATATCAATAAACGCCGACGACAAGCGGCTCGCAAGTGTGATGTTACTTCATATGATAAATTCGGGCGATTCGGTGGTGACTGGCCACCATCGGATGGACGGTGGTTTGACGCCGATGTAACCGAGGAGCAAATGAGAAAGTGAAAAAGTTTTGAATAAAACCTGAATCTCTTCGTCTAAGGGGTGCAACGACGACAACACAACAAACAAACCATAGAGGTTAACATGCCTAGCTTCACTTTTGATGTTCTTAAAGAGTCTGTCAAGCATTTCCTTAACTCCCCACTAGAGGGGATTCAATTTCTCCGTGATAATTGTGACTGTACCGAATTTGTTAAGACTAACATTGATAAATTAGAGGTATTTATCAAAACGGGTATCCCTCAATTCAGTATTTGGGTTGAAGGAAACGATAAACTCCCTTTTCTCTCGTTTTCATCGGTGTCCGGGGAATATACGTGTAGAGGGGCAGGGGATTGCCTCGAATTTTGTTATACTTTCAGGGGTTGGAGAAACCTTACCCCTTTTATGCGACAAATTCAAAATTTGTTGCTTCTTCAATCCGATGAAGGTTTTGCCAAGATCGCGGAAGCATTGGATAAGCATCTCAAGCGCCGAAAATTCAAAAACCGAATTGTTGACATTCGCTTGTATGTGGACGGCGATTTTAAGGACCAGCGCGAAATTGATCAATGGATTGGTATACTTGCGCTCCGTCCCCACGTGAGAGCATATGGTTACTCTAAATCATTGGATTTGTTCTATAAAATGGCCAAAGACGGCGCGAATATCCCATTTAACTATAAGTTAAATCTGTCAACAGGAGGTAAGTTTGACTATCTCCATGATAAGATTATGGAAATTCGCCCTGATTGGGTTAGGGGTCGCTTCGTCGCAGTCCCTACAGTTAAGAAAAGCATGAAGAAACTTGACAAAAACGACAAGAAAATCATGCGCATGTGGGCGAAGGAAGCCTTTGGTAAAGATAGTAAATCATTTGTTTGTCCGTCTAAATGTGGATCATGCACTAAGCATGGCCATGCATGTGGGTTGGAAACTTTCAATGATATCAACATCTTAATTCCGGTCCATTGAGGCGGACCAAAAAAAGTTTGAATAAAACTCCAGCTCGTTCGTCTAAGGGGTGGAGCGAACGAAACACCGAACATATGGGGGACCATGCTTGTATTTGCATTTATCAATGTTGCTATTGCTTTTGTTGGAATCGTTCTGGAGGGGGCCAAAGCATCGCCAACACCGTAATCATCGAGGTTAAAAAAAGTTTGAATAAAACCTGAAGCTAATCGTCTAAGGGATGCAACGGCGAGCAACACAACGACAAGAGGTTAATATGAAAACGCTCAAACACACCGATATCATCGCGAACGAGAAAAAAATCATTCCGCGTCATATGCCATGTATGACCCAAGCTGATAAAGTATCAAACATCTTTTATCATGCTTATGATTTAGGAAAGGGGCATTATTTTGAGATGCTCGCTCGCAAGGTTTACGGTGACTGTCCGGTAGTTTGGGCGCATGTTCATCTAATGAATAAATATGAAATTGACGATATCGAATGGGAGCACATCGAGGCGCACGTCGTAAACATCGGGTTTCAATTGAACACTGAAGCCACCGACCAGCCTTTATTCGATTGGCTTTACTCTAACAACTATGAGATGATTGAATTTTGGAATAGTTGAAACTTTTTTTGAATAAACCTTAACGCCGTTCGTCTAAGGGATGCAACGGCGAACAGCACAACAACAAACGAGGATGACGATGAATAAATGTGAATTGTGTTCTGTTGAAAATGATCAACCCGATGAATCTCCATTCTGCTCAGATTGTCAAGAAAATTCAATACTTGAATTGGAAGGCTATGCTGCCGACAACTATTATACTGAAGACGACATTCCCTATTGATATCAACAACTTCCGAGTGTCAAAAAACTTTTGAATAAATCTCAGCCCCGTTCGTCTAAGGGATGCAACGGCGATGGAATCCCTCCGCCTTCACTTAACTATAGGAGATAACATGACATTTGTTGAAACATGCGAGCTTATCGCCATGATATCATTCGGGTTTTTGGTTGCGATCATTGCTCTTTATCTTCTTAAAGAGCTTATGCCCTTGATTTTATTGGCGATTATTGGCACATTCTCTTTTTTCAAAAATCTTTTGAATAAGTTTTGATCCCGTTCGTCTAAGTGATGAAGCGGGAAAACAACACAATAATCCGGCGTAGCTCAGTGGTAGAGCAGGCGGCTGTTAACCGCCTTGTCACTGGTTCGAATCCAGTCGCCGGAGCCTGACCTAATAGTGTTAATGTAACACGCATTGATCACTCAGCATCATCCATTCCGGTTAGCCACCGGATAGCTAATATGCATCCATCAGTGAATATCATGAGACTAGCTATCTTCATGATATAATTGGAATAAGTGGGTGCATTGGTGATGCTGTGCCATCGGTCATGAAATAGGGGTTCAAGTCCCCTTTAGGTCACTCAAAAAAAGTTTGAATAAAATCTCTTCTCGCTCGTCTAAGTGATGAAGCGGGAACAACAACAACCCAACAATCAAGGGTAACATCATGACATTCTTCAAGAAAAATAACAGCGGACAGTTCATCGGTGTTGAATTTTCCGAGTACAAGGGGAAACACTATATAAACATCCGGGAATACTACACAAACGCCGACGATGAAAAGCGTCCAACCAAAAAAGGTGTTACATTCTCAGCAGATAGCCTTCCGGCCCTTGTTTCTGCGGTGCAAGCCCTTGTAACCAATGGTGTTCCTAAAGTCGAGGCCCCTAAACCCGCGAAAACACAAAATAAAACCACGGGCGCACGTGTAAGCGCGAAGAAGAAAACCCCCACCACAACGGCGTCAAAATAAAACCACGCACGCACGTATAAGAAAATGCTGAGTGTCAAAATAAATTTGAATAAAATCTTTTCCCGTTCGTCTAAGTGATGCAAGCGGGACAACACAAGTTAATCATTCAGCTTTTATAAAATGAGCTGAGTGTCAAAATAAATTTGAATAAAATCTCACCCCAATCGTCTAAGTGATGCAAGTGGGAAACAACAACACAGCAAAGGATTAAACCTTATGACCTATCGCAATGAAACTGTTATCAATTCGTGGACTAAATCACAATCTCTTAACAACGTTAACATGAGAACCGACGGGTCAAAACTCTTTTCTTATCAAGAGCTTATCGGTTACACCCTAAACAACGGTGCGAAGGTCGTTATTGACAAAACGGCTCCAAGTGGTTGTTTTCTTTCAGTAACTACAAGCCGTCACGTGAACATGTGCAAGCCTTATGTGGACGCGGTGGAATGTCCAACCACTGGCAGTCACGAGATTATCCCTTGGTGAGGTCTAAGTGGTTGATATCATTGATGAAATACTTTTTTTGAAAAGTTTTGAATAAATGGCTTGGTTGTTCGTCTAAGTGTTGTGGGAGGGACAAGGGGTTGATTGGTTGAAACTGATTGACTGGAGGTCGATTTTCAAGCTAGGACGTTGACGTGTATTTGAGTGTGAGCTAAGTGCCCTTAACTATTGACGAAACGTTTTTTTGAAATAAATCGACCTCTACCCTTGACAATCCCCCCCGCGATGATTAAATTTTACATGTAGCGGATAGGACCTCTACTGAAAACATGACAATTTTGTCATACCACCTAACAGGAATAGCATGTCTGCAACCAACCTCGACACAATCGCCCTCGCCCTCGACACCGTGGCAGCCGACCTCGACAGCCTCATTGATGATGCTTTTGGGACACCGGCGGAGCTTAAAGCACTAAAGCCGCGCAAGCGCAAGGCAGATTCCTCAATGATTACGGCTACTTACAAGAAGCATTGGCCTAAGCACTATCACGCCGCGTGGTCAATTGTCAAATGTTCCGATACTGCGCGCGATGTTTGTCACGATGCTTATGCTAAGGCTCACGCAAAACGTGAACAATTTCAAGGACATAGCGCAATGTCAACCTATATTTTCAGAATTGTGGTCAATCAGGCGCTAGACCTAGTAAAATCAGGTACTTACAAGATGAGTGTCCACGGTGGTGCTAAGGACTCCGGTGATACGGGGGTTGAGAGAGAATGGACCGCGCATGATGTTGTGCCGCGCCCGTTCCCTTGCCCTGAACGTGCATTGCTTACTAAAGAGCGATTGAAGGCCGTGCAGGCGGGGCTTGACAAGATGAAACCCGCAAAATTCGATGCCCTTTGGGGTCACGTGGTTGATGGTAAGTCTATGAAAACATTGGCAAAAGAAGCCGGCAAGCCGCTCGGAACAATTCTATCCAGAATCAACGCGGCGCGCGCTGAACTTCGAGCTTAACCCCGTGGTGGTGGGGGTCGACAGGTGCGACCCCTGCTCTTATTGCCTAAAGTACTAAAGTCATTTCATTAAGGTTTCTCTAGGTGGAGATAAAAAACCTTAATCAAATCAACAACTTAGTAGAGGCCCCCCTCCCCCCCCCCATCCCGGAATCTATGTGCCACGGACCCCGGCGGCCGCGGGCACCAGCTAGATACACCCACAAAATCCCCAGAAAAATTTCCCAGACTTCCAATTTTCCCCAGTCCAAAAAAACCGCCCAAAAAATTTCCCCAGATTTTTAAACCCCCGCCCCGCCGTTATTTCATTAAGGTTTCTCTAGGTGGAGATAGAATGAAGACAACAAATTCTTAAAAATCACCCGCCAAATGCTCCGCAGGATTCTAATTATTGTGACCCCAAAGGAGTGCCCCAATGAAGATAACAAAATCTTTTCTTAAAAAACTAATTCTTGAAGAACTTGAAAACTTTGATGAACTTCCGGTGAGAAATGCCATCGAAAAGCTCCGCTATATGGATCCCGATGAAGTCACAAACGATGAAAAGATGATTTTCATGAATCATCCTTCTGAAGTTGTTAGGGACTATGCTTTGCAAAAGTTTGGGGAACTCACCACAGAGCTTATTCGCGAAGATGAAGAGTTTAAAGTTTATATCAAAAAAACAGGAAGTTTTTCACACAGCATTTACGGAAAATTGCGGGAGGTTCCAATAACTCCCGAAGATCCCCTTCTTATTTTTGTTTCGAAAGAGGGCCTTGGACCAGAAGAGGGCTTTCAATTTCACTATGGATCGCGTACTTTTCTAGGTGTTCCACCTTCTTTGAACTACTTATGGGGACTTCCCAGCCGTCTTGACGGAGGCCCCTTCCTTGATTTTATGGAAAAATATAAAATATTTTATTATATAAATTATTATGTGATGGAAAAGCTTCGTGGAAACCCAAAAGTCCCCAATAGGATCATAGAAGAAGCAGAGTCTTTCCATAATACACGTGCCCTTGCGTGGATCAAAACCAATGGAATTTATGATGATGAATCAGATGATCTTTCAGAATCTCTGATAAAGGGTCATTCCCCGGAACGATTGCAACAAATCATCCTTGAAGAATTTGACCTTCTTCTGGAGTTAGACTATGAACAAGTTAAATCTCGAACAAAAAGCAAAAAGTTTCGCAAGGCATTTGGGGATCACCCAAAAATGGCTGCAAATTTTCTTTTGACTCAAGTAGAGTACCTTGCAATCCCAGATAAACAAAAGGCCGAAGTTTTAAGTTGGCTTATAAGCTGGGCGATAAAAGATAAAAAACAAAATCCAGATAATTGGAGCAAACGTTTTCTTTATTCTGCACATTCTCCAAATTCCCCATTGGGGCCAAGAGGGCAATTTTTTGGTATATATCTTGAAAAATTTTATAAAATCAAAGGGGATGGCCTTGCCCGATTTCTGAAATTTAAGTCTATTAACAATTTTGAATCACCTGATGAATTGGTTGCCAACGTCAGGGAAACATTTAAAAAATATGAAGAATATAAAAAAGAACAACAAGAAAGATCCACCAAAGTCGATGTGGGAAAATCCAAAATTTTCGAAGACGAAAATTGGTCTATTTATACACCCATAACACTGGGGGCTTCTATTAAACTGGGGTGGAATAAAAGCGCCAATACGGCAGCATGGTGCACCGCATCTCGTGGTCGCCTCAACAAATATAAAGATTATCATAAGCCAGAGGATCCGCTTATTATTTTTATTCCAAAAGAGCCTTTTTCGATAGATGAAAAATATCAATTTCATTATGGAAGGTTTGAATTTCAAGATTCAAATGCACATACAATGGTTAACCCATTTCTTTATGGCAAAGACGACTTTGATTATGATGGGTCTGAAGATGCTTTTGAAAAATATGTGAAAAAAAACAGCATGTTTTATTTTCTTAATTCGCTTGTTGCGCGCAGTGGCGCATCCAACAATCTTCCTGCCTCTGTTGTCAACAAAGCAAGAACCATTGAATTTGAAGGCATCAGAGAATGGCTTGAAGCAAACCGAGGACCTGATGGTCGAAAAAAGGTCACCGCCGTTCAACAATCACTTTTTGAGCGTCATTCCTCCGAATTCATCAAACAAATCATCCTCGAAGAACTTGAGCTTTTGCAAGAACTTAAACTTGTGGATGTCAAAAAGCGCCTTCGAAGCAACAGCTTTTTGAAAACATTTGCCCCCGAAGGTTTTAAGAAAATAAAAGCTGCGGAAAATGAAAAAGCCCTCACCACCAATTCTTTTGGTATTCCTATTGAATTGGAGTCTATGCCTGATGTCAAGCTTGCAAGCCGAATTGGCCGGGCCATCCATATGGCTGTTCCACATGCTGCCACAGGCATTGAAAAAAGATCGCAGGCTGAATTTATGAATTGGTTGATTAGCTGGGCGATCAAATCCAAAAAATCTGGCGATGAGCGATGGGAAACTTTGGAAGCCAAACAACCAACTCACAGTATTTATCGGAAAATTTTCCCCCCGGAGATTCGTGAAAACTGCCGTTTATTTTATGAAATGAAAGAATTTGGCTTTCTGCGCCGTGTATCTGTTGCGAAAATTGAAGACCCCGAAGAATTTATTGCTATTGTGCAGTCTATAAAGCCTCAATTTGAAAAACACAAAGCAGAAAAAATCGAAACATCAACAAAAATCGATCCCGAAGAACATAAAATTTTCGAAAATTCAAAATGGATCGTTTATGTTCCCAAAACAAAAGGTGCTGCATGTGCATTGGGTTCTGATGCTTGGTGCACCACCGCCCGGAAGCCAACAAGAACACAAGATCCAGAGGGCACATGGAAAGATCCTTATCTTTCATATCATAGCCTAGATGACCCTCTTATTATTTTTCATCTTAAAAAATCCCCTGATGATCGCTTTCAATTTCACTATGGCATGGAAGAATTTGTGGATCGAAACAATGATGAAATTTATGAATTTGATGAAATGAAACATGGTAAACCAGAGCAACTTATTTTTCATGAATTAAATGATATTGTGAAAACAGAGTTTGGTGGAATTCTTCCTGCTGGACCTATTAAAGATGCAAATAGATTTTCCATGGTGCGCGCCAATCCAGAAGACGACACCACATGGCATGAAAAAGGCCCATGGCGGGAAAGATGGCTTGATGATAACCTTAGATTGCATCGGGTTGGCGGACCTGCTTTTGTTATTAATTATGATGGCGAAAATTTTTTAAAAAATTGGTATCAATATGGGCTTCGCCATCGAGACGATGGACCTGCTATTGTGCGTGATGGGGGTCGCGACTATGATGTTTATTATCTTAACGGTGAAAATTATGACAGAAATGTTGCCGCATGGCAACGTGCTGTTGAAAAAAAATAAAAACCAACAACCCCATGGGGAAAGCAAAAAAATAAAAATCACAAAATTTCTTGTCGAAAGATTAATCAAAGAAGAATTGCAGGCTCTTCTTGAAAACAATGGCCCCAGTGAAGATGCCGGCGGGTGGATTTGATGATTATTGTTGAATATACTTGGCGATCTTCACGTTATTTCTCTTCCTTTTACCCCGAAAAACACTATTTATTATGATTCAAATAAATTATCAACTTTGATATTTTTTTTATGATTTTAATTAAGGGAAAACAAAAATGAAAATTACAAAAAAACGAAAACTTTTAAACGAAGAAGAATATGATCACCTATCCCCACGAATGCGTCGACGCTATAGAAATAAAAAAGGCTCTTCCTCATCGACCGGAAAATCCCCTTATCAAAAACTTGTTGCTGTTGTTGATCCTTATTTTTCTCATGACAGAAAATATACGGCCCGAGGCAGGGGAGCAGGTCGTTCTGGGAAGATTGCTCAAGTAGCAAGGTTTATGGGTCAACCTTATCCCAACTCAGAAGACTGGTATATAAATTTTTATAAAGCGGTGGGAGACGTTTCCAGTGGCAAAAAAACCATGGATACTTTGATTGATATATTGGAATCGGAAGAAACCAAGAAAATTTTTAATTTTAAATCAGATTATATGCGCAAAGAAGCTGCTGAAGAAAAATCAGAAGAAATTTTTAAAGAAATTGAAAACCTTAAAAAAGATTTGCAAGATTTTGTTGATCAAGGGCAAAACGAAGAAGAGCCAACAAATGAAGGAAAATCAAGAATGAAAATTACAAAAAACACACTTCAAAGGATGATCAAAGAAGAAATCCAAAAAATTATGGAAGAAGATGAAAAAAATCTTTAACTGGTTTAAATCCATATCATTCCGCCCCTGTGAATCGGAGTTTATTATAAGATGAAAATTACAAAAACCCTGCTTGAAAAGCTAATCCTCGAAGTCATCAAAGATTTTGACGAAGAAGATCTTCCTCTGATGCAAACCGCAGAGGATCCCGACCCTTCCATGGGTCGGCCCTTGCCCAAATCAATGATCCGCCGGGGGGATGTTCAAAGGGATCCTGATAAATACCCTGCTCAACGGGATCGAATGATTAGCCGTTTCGAAGACGGCCAAAAACTATTTCAATGGCAAGAATATTATCTTCCCAAAATTGAACGACAATATAAAATGATCATGCGTAAAGGGGCAGATGCTCTTGTTAATCAATTTTATGATATTTATGGTGGTAAATTTGTGGATACAGTCACAAATAAACTCATCAACAACAAAAAAGCAGAAGGAGAAATCCCTAATAGCATTAAGGTCGACGGGGATCTAAGAGAAAAAATTTTTGTTTCTTCATTTTTTGCAATATATACAATGGCAAAGCAAAACAATTTTTTTGATTCTGGTGATTCTAATAAAGCAGATCTTCTTAAAGACGTTTATCAAATCATGATTGAATCAGGACTCGATGATGCATCAGAATTCGGCCTTAATAAAACTAAAACCAGCGCACAACATTCTATTAATCCACTTGCTGGAACAACAACAGGGTAAAACAAAAATGAAAATTACAAAAAGAACGCTCCAAAAACTAATCAAAGAAGAAACTCAAAAGGTTCTTCGTGAAAACGAAGATGAAGGTTTTAGTATGCTTGACCCCGGTCAACCTTCTCCTGCTATTTTTTCTCAAGGGGAACTCGATATTGAAGATACATCTCCTAAAAGGTTTCCTGTACTTGATGGTTTGGATGAACACTTTGATGGTTCTAAGGGCCGTGATGTTTCTGAGGCGATCAAAGAACTTTGGAAATATTTAAATGGCCCCGGGGACCGACCTAACACTGGGAAGATTAGATCAATCAAGGGTCTTTATGTCCATGGAATCATTGATGAAAATGAAAATCTTGGTGTTGCAAAAATTACCAAAGTTTCTTTTAGTAAGAAAAAGGAGATGGCGGTGTTGCAGCTTCAACATGTCCATGGCAAAGGCAATTTTGGTGATTCAAAAATTGTACTTGATGAAGATGGTGAAATAATCTATTATGCTGATGGTTATGAAGACCAACTTATTGTCACTCCGAGAGTTATTGTTGAGCCAAATTTAAGTAAAAGAGTCTTCAATGATCTAAAGAAGGAAAGAAACCCCCCACGTGGCAGAAAATCCGCCAAGCAAACCAAATTTGATTTATAAAATGAAAGTCACAAAAAAGACCCTCCAAAGATTAATCAAAGAAGAGTTAAAAAAAACTCTTTTGCGTGAATATGAAGAGGGCGCGAAGGTGTTCCGAAGTCCCAATCCTTTCACCGGATTTCGGGATACTAGTCAAACTGGCGATCCTGATATGAAGCCAAAAGGACTTTGGTATTCATGTGGGTCTGAATGGGATGATTTCTGTCAAATGGGGATGCCTGAGTGGATCGATGGTGCTCCTTATGTTTATAAATTGCAAATTAATCCTTCAAATATGTTGCTTATTCGCACCGGCGAAGAACTAATGGCTTTTCATGAAAAATATGAAAAGAATTTTTATGGTATGTCTTTTATCGATTGGGCTGCAGTGGCTCAACAATATGATGGAATTGAAATTTGCCCTTACCAAATGGAATATCGTTACGATCTTTTATGGTATCATGGATGGGATGTTGCATCTGGCTGCATCTGGCGCGCTGGGGCTTTTTTATCCGCCGAACAAATTGAAGATCCTTGTCGATCTGCTTGACTCGCTACAAGGGCAAATATCGAAAAAAATATTCGATGTAGCAAACGGATGGCCCAACGTTTGCCCCCATGACTTTCCGTTCGTTCTTGGGCCACAAATCGGGGTGTATCCCCAACTTTTTTTTGTTTTGGAGGAAATGAACAATGAAAATTGATGCCGTTTATCTTGAACAACTTATTATCGAACAAATTGAACTCATGGAAAATGTCGGTGGTTCAAGTTTTTCTGTGCCATTGGCAAAAGCTGGTGAATTACTTGTTAGAATTTTGATATGGTATCGTGACGCTGGCGGGCCGCGCCAGCGACGAGAAAACCCAATTACTGTTAGTATGAATGATTTTGATTCTATTTTAAATCCATATCTTAACAAATGGATTACAATATCTTTGGATGGGAATCATTTTTGTGGCCAATTTGATAGCTTTGATGTTGCAGCGAGTGTTTTTCCAAGGCTTTTATTGAATTTTAAAAATGTTGGTTATGCAACGGGCGATAATAAAGAGGAATATATCCACCCCTCAGCTGAGGTGATAGTGGCCATGACCACTCGCGCACGTGGCAGGCAGTTAGTCGATTCGCGTGTCTCCCTTGATGACAGTAAAGGTTATTTGGTTGTGTTGCCTGCATCTATACTTTCCCTGTCTGCACCTCGATCTTCATCTTCATTTATTGTTACAAAAGATGGTAATTCAAATGTAAACTTGATAGTCTCAGATCAGCCTAATTTTAAGTTCATGGAAGAACTTGGGCCTAATCCATCTATAAATACAGGTTTGCGCTTTTTGCGTGATCTTGTTGTTGGAGATGGTGGTTCTGAAGTCCCGACTCTTCATCCTACCCAAGTTTTGGGAATTAAAAGTGTTTTTCCAAAAGAAAAATCTGATATTATCTTAAATGCTTTCGAAGAATATATTGATCGAGGTGATCTAGCGATTGGAGATATAGAAAATGAAAATTAACAAATCTTATTTAAAGCAGCTTATCATCGAGCAAATTGAACTCATGGAAAACAATCAAAGCTCGCAAGAGTTTCTTAATGTTGTTTCTGAAATTGGTTCTCTGTGGTTGCAAATTCTTGAAAAAAATGCTCCGCAGCAAAAAGGCATCCGCGAGAGAGAGGATATCGAGAAGCTTTTTATAAAATCTGCAAAAGAAAAACTAAATTCTTTTATTGGAAAATATATTTTTATAAAAATGGGCGATACGCGTGCTAATCGTCAGGGTTATTATTATACTTTTGGAAAAACCCCTATGGACATTCCATTTAATTTTGCCTTTGGTCAAATCAATAATGTTGGCCATAGCCATCTTGTCAATGATTCTGGAGGATCTAAGATATGGTTTGGAGTGGAACTTGATGATATTGTTGGTAATAGTTCTATAGCAGGTGGACCAGTATCACTGTATATTCCCTGCCATCTTACTGAAGATAGCGTTGGATCTTTGCCTCGAAGGATTCTTCTGGACATGAGGGAATTTTTGTTTCAAGGGCCCTCCAGTTCTGGAATAAATATTTTTGGAGAGGGTGGTTTGGATGATGGTGTCGATATTCGTATTTCTGATGCTGCAAGCACTGCAGATATCAGTATGATTGCTCAAGATATGGGTGTTTTTATGCCAAGTTCAGATAACGAAGCAATTGAAATAATACGTGAGCTTGCTTACGAAGAAGTACAATGGGGGGGATCTAAAGGTATAGATGTTTTTTATAGAAGAATTTTCGAAAATCCAAAATTTTATACCTCAGTCGTAAGTCATTATATTGAAAATTTGAAAAATCAAGGCATGTTATGAACAATTAAGGTGGAATAATGTTAAGTACAAAACTTGTCGGTGAATATAAAAAAATGGAATATCGGGATCTCGATGTCGGCGATTTCTTTGTCCGCGAAGCCGACCCCGATGGAAAAGTATGTATTCGAATTAAAGGAGTCACGTTTCCTTATACCGTTGATGGGCGAGAATTTAAAACAATCAAAAATTATTTTGATATTGAAGAAGCCAAACTTGGCTTTGTCATGCATACCTCAACAGTATTTAAACTTGGTGGGCGAATTGAAGTTCTTCTTCCTGTTGAATGACTTCTAACTCTTCTCTTTTAAACCAAAACTCGCCATCCCATGAGGCTCCTTTATGTGGGAGAACCCAACACTTGTGATATAAATCCATATCGATCTCTTCGGCTTCTTCTAAAATAATTGCCAATCTTTGTGGGGGTTGTGGTCTTATCTTTTCATATTCTTGAGTTTTTGTTGATGCGACGTCGCGTACGCTCCATGTGGTTTTGAGTGTCCTTGATGTAGCCCTTACCGGGGGGGGCGTGGTCGTGTTAACAACAAATCCCGACATTTCACTTAGAATTGCTTTATCCATCTCTTCTTGTATATGAATGGCCATACAAGAAGCCAATTCATCCTTAGTCATCGGTTTTTCATGTCGGAGGGGCATTTGAAAATATGAATTATGAGATCGAGATAGGTACCTTGGTAATCTTACTTTGACCAGTTGTCCAGTTTTTAAAGGTTTCATTTTATAACTCCATTATTATCTTATCTCTTGGACGAATGGTAATCATTTTTATTCAAAAATAAATCCTAATCTTTTCCAGTCCCTATCTTTAATAAAGTTTCTTGTGTTTACTGGGGCACCGTCTTCTTTCCAGACAGGATATATTTTTTTTATTCCATTTTTAAAATCCTGATTTCCTCTTAAGTGAATTTCTATTATCTTATCTTCAATAAATTCTACATTGATTGTTTTATATTTTTTGAATAAGGGCATTATTATTTCTGGTGGTGGTATGTCTTTATCAACTATTTCCCATGATGCCCATTTATATAAAATATCTTCATCTTCTTTTTTTCTTTTGCCCTCGACAGTTAATATTTGTTTTTCGTTTTGATAATCAACAGAATAATGACGACCATAAAATCTTTCACACCAGAAAGATCCATCAGGTAAATGATTTGTTTCTTTGTTTAAAAAATAAACTTTTGCGCTTCGACCCATGCCTTTGATGTTTATGCAAGGTCTTACGATATACTCTCCTTTTTCTTGAACATCCAGTCCAGCGGGGCCTGCCTTGTATCCTAATCTTCTAGCAAGCTCCAACTTGTTGAATATCCATCGATCTTCACCATGGCATCCCAGCCAAGCATCATCACAAAAGTCAAAATCTTTCATATATTACTTTTCCTTAAAATAGTTATTTTTAGTCCCTTTATTACTATTTATATCGAAAGAATTTTTTGAGGTAAATTAGATGGCAAGTGAATTGATCTTGGAAGGCGGTGTTTGGAAATTTAGAACGGCAACAGATCCCGGAATAGATACAATAACAACAGTGTTTGCAAGTGCCAGTGTCGGGGGCGGACCAACCGCCGGATTACCAGCATTAACTTTTATAACAAGTAGTGATTATACTTACGATGGAGCAGAAGGAGGTAATAATCCCACAGGTGCTCTAACTGCTTTATCTTCAGCCATTGCTGCCTCTACATATTGGCAAGTCACGACATCTTCATTAGATACCAGCTATCCAGCGTTAATGGTTCAACCGGCTACCACTGGGAAATCTTATTCTGATATGAGAATTGTTTTTGCTTCTGGTAATGGACCCAACAATGCCCTCGGACCTAAAACTGAATATATTGCAGATAATTCGAATAATTCAACTTTATATTTACATGATCCTTTTATCTGGATAGGTATAGCGCCATTTGCACCGACTGGATCGATATGTTCGGGATCAAATGGAGATTGGACAGAAGGAACAGGAACAGATCCTTTTGCACCAGAACATAAATTTTCAGGCTGGACTCCTTGTATGTCCTTGAATGGTAATAGTGCCACAACTGGTGGTAGTTTATATATAGTAGAATCAAAAGAGACCCTTTGGGTTTATTCTCATGGTAGTACCTATGCTTATAATGATTTTTTTGGAGCAGGAGCATTATTCTCTCCATTTAGAAATGCCGATGGCCATTCGTCAGGAGGAGATGACCCATATAGAATGTATGGATTAGCTGGGGGTAGATCACATGATAATGGCAACATCGGTTCTTTTATTTCATGGGAAGGTTACAATACTCCACTAGGACACAACGCAGGTGGAGCTTCGACTGCAGCTAGATTATGGGGTAATACTGTATCAGATAGAGATGGCGGCTTTAGGATGTATGCTTTTGTTTCTTCTAGTGTTGATGGTTCTATAACAGGCCCTGATGATGCATGGAGACAGATTCAATTAATGATTAATATTGATAAAGGAAATCCGGGATTCAATCTTGCTACAGACGAACCAATAACAGGAGATCACGCCTTCTCCTTTCAAAATAATGAGGGAGAACAAGAAGTAGTTTTATGGCCACTTGTCTATTTAGACCCATCAGAAGGTACGTCCGGTAGAATGCTATGTTATTTAAGGCAAATGACATTTGGGGCGGCAGCATATGGAAAATCTACAATAACTAATTCTTCGGGAGAAATTGTAGCTCATATCGTATCCAAATACACTGATGCATCTGCATATGCTGCAGGGTCTGTAATTATGCACAATTTCAAAACATTAAAATAATAAACTAGGATATATATTAAATTATGGTAGAAAAAAAAGTTATAATTAAACATGCCAATGGGAATACAAATCCTTTAAAATATAAAAGAACTTTTTTAAAACAATTTGATACAGCATTTAACTATGATACAATTCCTGAGCTATTCTCTGATGTGGAGTTAATTTTTTCTTCTAGTGATGACCATAGCTTGCCTTTTTTTATCGCAGATATAGATGAAAATGCTCCCAGATTCGGCATACCAGATGATTATTATTGGTTGCGTGGTTATATTGAGGGTGAGTGGGCACTAGTTAAACAACCTTATGAATGTATGGATGCGATGTGGAAAATTATTATATTATAATATAAAGGATCTTAGTGGTTTCATGAAATTAATAAACAAAGAACAAAAAGAACTAGACGAAGCAAAGCGTAAAAAACGCAAGAAAAAAACAAAAGCAAAAAAGAAAACTAAAAAAGATGCTTGTTATCATAAGGTTCGGTCACGATATGATGTTTGGCCATCGGCTTATGCAAGTGGTGCTCTTGTAAGATGTCGAAAAGTTGGTGCAAAAAACTGGGGTAATTCATCAAAGAAGAAAAAAAAGGCAAATGAGTCCTTAAATTTTGAAGAAATTCTTGAAGACATGATTGTCGAGGCCCTTGAAGAAGAAGTTCTTGAGGAAAAAAAGAAAAAATCTAAAAAAAAAGGCCGAAAATTGACTCAAAAACCTTCGTCGGAGACTAATCTTCGAGATTGGTTCAAGAGAAAAGGAGCAAAAGGCTCGAAAGGTGGTTGGGTTGACTGTAACACCTGCCGAAAAGACAAGAAAACCGGTCGAAAAAAGTGTTCGCCTTGTGGAAGAGGGTCTGGAGAGAAGCGAGCTAAATACCCAGCATGTCGTCCAACGCCCGGAGCTTGCGGTCAGAAGGGTCGTGGCAAGAAATGGGGCAAGAAATCTAAAAAATCTTCATAAATCACTCATCTTTCGGGTCATAATTTATATTCACAACCAAAAAAAGCATCATTCCCGCCGGAATTGCCGCACAAATTAAAGAATTTAAAAATATTTCCCAGTTCATGTCTATTGTCTCCTTTATTTTTCATCTCTAAGACGATTTGAAGCCGCTTTTATTCATTTTTTCTACTAATTAGAATAGCATTTTATTAGGAGGAGTTCCAAATTGGCTGAAAAGAAAAAAACTGAAGATTGTCTTGATAACAAAAAGAAAAAAACCTTCAAAAAAAAGGTTACTTGCATTATAAAGAAGAAAAAGTTTGGAAAAGACCGCGCAGAAGCCTATGTTTCGACTGTTTTGCGTAGAAAAGGCGAATTAAAAGAAGATCTTGTTGGGAAAAAGTCATTTCCTTTTGAAGAAATGAAATTAAATGAGTCAATTTCAATTAGAAAGTTCTCGGAAACAATTTCTGAGAGCGAATTGGTCTGGCATCGTGATCGAGAGCCAAGAAAAATCACAGTTTTGGAAGACACCAACTGGTCCATCGAATTAGATGGTCATCCTCCACTTATTTTAGAAAAAAATGAAGAATTTTTCATCCCAAGAGGTCAATATCACCGTGTAATCAAAGGGTCTGGTCCTTTTATGGTCAAAATTGAGAAAATGCCATCAAATTATCGCCATGTTATCGAAGAAGCCGAGTATCGAGGTAAAAAAGTTCAACTTGGTAAGCCGAAAAGGGGTGGATCAAAGAAATTTTATGTTTATGTGCGCTGCAAAGGTAAAGTTCGCAAAATTTCCTTTGGCTCAAAAGGTATGGCCCTGAGAGTTTCTGAGCCAAAACGAAGAAAATCCTTTGTTGCTCGTCATAAATGTAAACAAAAGAAAGATCGATGTTCAGCGGGCTATTGGTCTTGTAGGATTGGTCGATATCCTAATCTCACCGGTGCAAAAAGCAAATATACTTGGTGGTAATTAAAAAATGAATAAAAATCTCACAGAAGGGGCTCTGCCTATATCAAAAGAAGCATATAAAGAAATATATGACTTTATTTCTGATAGTTCAAAAGTTAAGAACCCTCCAAAATCTACAACAATCTCTTTTTCTTTTGAACGGCTTATAAATCTGCCGTTTTCTGAAGAAAATGTGATTGGTGGGTATCTTTTTTACCTTTTTCACATTGCAAAAGGCAATTATGGTCAAGAACACCTTAAAAAATTTGGTGAAAACCTCAAAATTCAAGGTGAAAAGCTGAATAGACAGGTTATTGACCAAGTAAAAAAGTTTAAAATTCCCTTTTATATCACAAATAAAGACGATAGTGGTTCATTTGGCTTTAATAAAGACCTTAAAAGAGCGGAAATTAATGTTTCCATATATGATTATATGGGCGATAGACTTAAGGGTAAGAATGCAGATGTAAGCTTTAAAAAAGTAATTTCTCATGAATTAAGGCATCTTAGTCAGTTTATAAACTCTATTATTCTTTATTATGCTAAAGAATATAGTAAAAATAAACAAAATATTGAAAATATTAGAATAATGCCACAAAAAGACCTTACTGTCGCTAATCCAGAGATGAGAATCTATGGTCATGGCAAGAAAAAAACTCGTACAGGTTGGTCTCAAAATGAAATGTATGAAATGTGTTACAATGCATGTCTAATACAGACAGAAAAGCTTGATGGCTCTTCTGATCGAGAAAATGAAATTATTAGATGTTATACAGATTGTAAAAAAACATTTAAAAGATTTTATTGGAGTAGCACAGAAGAGTTTGAAACTCACCTTGCAGATTTTGTTGATGTTTATATTGATGAATGGCTTAATTTAAAACAAAGAGCACTTGGTGGCAAGAGTATTATTGATGAATATCGTGAAGACGGTGTCTCAAACGAAACAATCGCTAACAAAGAGACAAAATACCTAACAAATCCAGAATCAGATCGTTATATTGAAACTATACAAGGTTTTTTAGATTATAATTATCTTGATTTTATAAAAGCTCTAAGATATTACAGAAAAAGAGAATTTATCACAAGATTGAACCGAGAATTGATTTCAAAGTTAAATTCTTTGGACAAAAAGAAAAATGAAAGCATTTTTCGAAATAAATTGGAACTACTTATTATAAAAGAGTTGAAAAGGTATCAATGAATGAATTTCTAGATCTAATCCTCTGTTTTTTAATTTTTATATTGTTTTTTCCGTGGTTTTGGATTATAATTACAATATACGCAATCTCCAAAGCCATCAAAAGACTAAAAAATGAAATATAAAACAATCTTTATCTCAGATGTTCACCTCGGATCTCGTGGGTGTCAAGCGGAACTTCTTTTTGACTTCCTTAAACATAATCAAACTGACAATTTGTATTTAGTTGGTGATATTTTAGATATCTGGGCATTAAAGCGTGAATTATATTGGCCTCAAAGTCATACAAACGTTTTAAAGCAAATTTTATCAGCTTCAAGGAAAGGAACAAGGATATATTACATTCTTGGTAATCATGATAAAGAATTTAGAAGGTTTTTAAACCTTGAACTTCAATTTGGCAACATCAGCATCCATAACCAACTTCCATATATCTCAGGTGATGGGAAAAAATATCTTGTTATCCATGGCGATCAATTTGATTCTATTATTCAGTCAAAAACCGGCCCCATTTTGACTTGGGTAGGCAACCATGCGTATTCTCAGTTGCTCAAGGTAAATTTGCTCATAAATCGCATCAGAAAGCGGTATAAAATGAATTATTGGTCCTTTGCAGACTACATGAAAAGAAACACAAAACAGGTTTTGGATTTTATGAATTATTTTGAGGATGCGGCCATAAATTATGCAAAAAAGAATGGATATGATGGGGTGATCTGTGGTCATATTCATTATTATAAGATAAAAGAATATAATGACTTACTATATATGAACGATGGCGACTGGGTTGATTGTTGTAGTGCTCTGGTGGAGACTTACGACAATGAATTCAAAATCATAAAATGGACAGGAGAGCAAAAAAATGAATAAAATAAAAAAAGCTGGTTTATGGGTGTTTTATACACTCTTTTTATGGGCGGTGCCATTCTGGTATCGCCTTACTATGTTTTTGACCAAAAGTAGTGACTATCCAGTTAAAAAATACTCAACTTATCTTGAAATCCTCGATGCCCTCAAGTATGGCACTCGATGGACTGGTGATCCTCTTGGTGGAGCAATAGATAATATTTACCACCCAACCAGAGTTCAAGAACATATTGAAAAAGATGAGGATATTGGGGATTGTGACGACCATGCGATCTACTGGGCTACTAGTCTTTTAAAATCAGGTCTTGCAAGAAGAGTTTGGATTAGTTTTTATCAATATCAGATAAATGATACAGGTGAAATTGGTGGGCACGTTATTTGTGTGTTTGAATCAAAGAAAACTGGTAAAACAATGTGGGTTGATTATTATCCACCTCTTGAAATCAAAACGAGAACAGAATGGATTAGTTATTTTGAAAAAACCAAAAACAGGAGGGCACTTTATGCTGCTGAGATTCCTGTTTTTGGCCTTCATGATGATGATACCCCTATTTTTGGAAAACCAAGAAAATTACTTTATTAAACTCCAATTGCTTTAATATGTGTATCATTCTCTGCAACTGTATTTGTTGTATGATAAATAAATTGTGCACGATCTCTAAACTCTTCTAGGGTACGGCAACCCGAGTAGGATAAGGAAGAGGTCAAAGAATCTCTTACAGCCTGCAGGGTTGCTTTTAACTCACCTTTAAACGGAATCAAAGACTGAATGCCTTCAACGTGTCGTTTAGACCCGGTTGCCTGATGAGAGGCCATTCCTCTGTAAATTCTGTATCTTTTATCCCCAACAAAGATATCTTGACCCGGTGATTCTCTGTGTCCTGCGAGGACAGAACCCAGCATTACAAGATCTGCACCTGCGGCAATTGATTTTGCGATATCACCTTCAACACGGTGACCGCCATCTGCAACAATCAAAGTTTTACCTCCATTGCAGCGAGCATAGTGAGAATCAGCAGCCAAAAGCACACTTGAGAGCACAGGCATACCAGTGCCGGTTTTTAGCCTTGTCGAACAAATAGATCCAGATCCAACGCCCATCCTGACGGCGTCTGCTCCACATTCAGCAAGAAACTCAAATCCTTCTTTGTCGGTTACATTTCCAGCCATAATAATTGCATTTGGATATAAATCTTTAAGAAGTTCCACCTTTCTACCAACATGGGTATTAAACCCGTTTGCCACGTCTAGACAAATAATTTTAGCATTACCGCAAATCGCTTCTAGTTCTTCCATGTCATTAAAAGTGCCAAAAGATACAGAAACACAAATCGGTGGATTATCAGACTTAACTCCAAGAAGTTTAACTTCTTTTAATGCGTCAACTCTATCATTTCTAGGAACCATCGCTAATGCACCAAATGAATCCCACATTTCTTTATAAAGTGAGAAACTATAAACAGTATCCATTGGTGACGAAATAATTGGTAATCCAATTTTTAATTTTTCTGTACTGTTTGACAGTTCTAGTTCTTGTGTTAAATCTACTTCACTTCTGCTGCGAAGGTCCGAAAGTTGTTGCTTTAAAAGCACATCATCGAAACAAACCATTGGTCTGCATTGTGAATTATCAATTTTTTGATTATATCTTGAATTTCTCATCTTGACTCCTTTTTTTATTTATGATATCATATAACTGTTAGACGAGTCAAGCTTTTATTTATTCAAAAACTATTTATAAGGAGATTAAAATGTCAAGCAAGGTTATTAAATCAAAAGAACTCGAAGAAAGTTTTTTAAAATGGTATAGTTCTGATGAATATCCATATGATGAAACTTGTTTAGAATGGAGAGAATGGGATTCCGCAACAAAGCAAGTTTTCTTCTATGTTGTTGGAGAATGGAATCAAGATATTAAAAGAGGTGTTAGAGACTGGTTTAGACAGTTTCACAAAAAAATAACTATTTCTAGGATGGTTAGCGGAAATGATTCGGACGACTAACATTGGGATGGGACAATATGGCTGAGTATAAAAACCATGAAGATATAACAGCCGATATAATGATCCCAGAATCATATATTGATCCATGGCCAAGAGATGTTAGTCGCCCTCCTGTAAATCAATTTACTGATAATTCTTTTGTTGCTTCTTGTGCTCCTGATAGCAACATATCAGAATCTTACCAATCTTATTTTTATTTACACAATGATCCAACATGTAGCTATACGATAGAAGAAAAAAGAAAAGAAGAAATTCACTTTGCTGTTCTTTTTATGTTAGGTTGCTGTTTTGCGATTCTAATTATCCTGACTGTGATATTATTATGGATTGTATTTATAAATTTATTGGGAGTTAATTAGATGAGAGAGAGCATCAATCATTTGAAAAATATTATAAAATATTCAGATAATGATTTACTTGAACTATTGGTTGGATTTATAAGAATTTTCTTATTTCCATATCTTTTAGTTACCTCTCTTTTTCTTCCTTGGTGGTTAATGCCTGTTTCTTTTTTAGTTGGTTTGTACCAAATATTTGCTGTCTCAAGAAAAAGCGTTCAATGTCGACATAAAGCAAATTTTGTTTCTTTTGTGACTTCTCTACTTATTTGTATAATTATTAGTAGGGAGTACGATAGCCTTTTTCACTATCACTTTGTAGTTTGTTTTACAGTATGGTTAATCACGGTTGTTAACCTGCTTAAAACAAACTTTCAAATCATCAAGGGGGCTAAGATCTGTAAATGAATACTACTAACATATATACAATAATTATAACTCTTATCACAGTTCTTGGTGGGGCAGGCGCTTGGAAATATTATGAAAGGCGACTGGAATTCGCTAGGCAAAAAGAAAAAGAAGAAGAACAACAAGTTCATCTTTTTAGAGATGACCTTCGTGAGAGAGTTACTGTCCTTGAGACAAAATTAGAAGAAGCCCTTAAAAGGGAAGTTAGTTTGTTGGAAGAAATTAGAAAACTTTCAGAAACAGTTGCTGCTCTGAAGGTTGAAATTGAATATCTCAGGAGAGAAAATGCGTTACTCAAAACACAAGCTCAGTCTGCTGACGACTGAAGAGTTTAGAAAAATCTTTAGAGAAGAGATTAATAAAATTTTAAAGGAGAATGGACATGTCCAAAAAGATAACAGAAAAAGAGCTTAAGATACTTATCAAAGAGGAGTTGGATCAAATTGATGAGATCTTTAATATTCCTTTTCTTAAGGGAGGTAGCGGAAGCCAAAGATCTCGATCAGGAAGAAGAGGTCTTTCTAAAGCCATGGCTTATGATGATTTTCTTGATGGACTTGATAAAAAAGGACAAGCTACTTTTGATTCTGCTGCCTCTTATTCAGATATGAAAGATCAAGTGCAAGATAAGAAAACTGATAAGATGGATGCAAATACCAGAGATATGGTTCTTGATAGTCATGATATGACGACTGATCGGCTTGCGGCACTTGAACAAGGAATGGAAAACTTGCAAAAAACAATGAATGCAATGTATCAAAAGATTATGTCCGACCTTGCTGATACTTATCCAGATCCTCAAGGTGGGCCAAGCACCGAAGAATCTGCTGCAGCGATTGCTGCCTCTGTTGGCGGGAAGCAAATTCCCGGAAAGCGAAGAGCATTTGGTCAGCAATTTGAAAATAGGAAAAGACGTGGAAAGCAATCTAAATAATCTTGAGATTAAATTTCAATCTCAATTGGCGTCTTGTTTGGACCAATTGGAAAAAATGGGATATAAAGAAGAAAATATCGTTGCCCTTGACTTTTTGGATGGCGAAATGATTTTTCTTATGACAGATGGGAAAGAAATAACTATTAATCCAAGATTAATTTGGTTTGTTACATGACGAAAGACTATTTATTATAGCTTTATGAACAATAAAGATTTTAAGGAGAAAATATAAATGTCACAACAAAATTTGAATAAAGTATATGGTCACGTTAAAGTAGTTAATCAACTTTCAACCGAAATAACTACCGGTGCAAGGCAATTAGATAAATTCGACTCTGGTAAAACCTTTTTCGTTAGCCAAAGTGTAGGAGCTTTTACAATCACTCTGCCATCTGATCCTGTTAGGGGATGGAATGCTACTTTTATCCTGATGGGTACCGCTGCTAATGCAGTAAGCATAGACGGAGCAGATACAGGACAACTTACATCAAGTGTAATTGTTAGTGATGATGGAACTACTAATGGTATTGTTATGGACGGCACTGATGGAGTAGACTTTATAGCTTCAGTAGCAGCAGTGGGAGACAAAATTGAAATTCTCTGTATCTCTGACGCTTCTGATGGTGGTATCGGCTACCATGTTACTGGTTTTTGTTCCACTTAATATTTAATAAGCATCCACTTCTCTCAAAGCACCCCTCGGGGTGCTTTTTTATTTTCCAAAACTATTTACTTAAGATAGGGGAAATAAAAAATGAAGTTAATGAAAAAAGAAATACAAAGAATAATCCAAGAAGAAATTAAGGCCGTCTTATCAGAACAAGACAAAGACCAAGAAATGGAAGTAGCAATTGCTTCTGGTCTAGAAGGGATTGATGGTCTTACCCCGGAACAAAAGGAAGACATCCTTGTTTCAGTCTCTGCGGCGCTTAAAACAGCGGCAAGAACTTGAAAAGTGAAGCTGATTACAAAAGATATCAAGCCGGGATGTTTGATATTTGAGAATCAAGATGTTTTAGGATTACAAGAAGTCGAATCTATTTCAAGAGCTTTGGTTCTTGAAAAAACAACAACAAAAGTTAAGTTATATTGGATAAATACTAGAAAAATAGAAACTTACAGTTTAATAGATATCGAGTGGTTCTTAATTTCAAAAGACCCTTATATGTGGAAGATTTTTTGTCCATGAAAGAAGCAATACATACAGGGGATCTCGTATTTGAAAAAAATTCTATTGGCAGTGCAACAATAGGTATAATAACAAAAATAGATAATTATTTAGATATTGAAATATTTTGGCTTGACTTAAGAGAAGTTTTCTATTATAATATAGATGACTTTAGAGAAGATTTTAGAAAAGTTAAGAAATCTTCATCGGGAGTCAATACATGGGAATTTATTTCTAAACACTAAGGAGAATTCATGATAAGTTCAACCCAATTAAACCAAGTATTTAACGGAAACGTAAACATTAACCCCGCAGATCTTAAAACACTAACCTGCGAAAATTGTGGTCATGATAAATTTGATCAAGTTTTTGTTATCAAAAAGATTCCAGCCTTGCTTTCACCAACCGGCAAAGAAATTAAACTTCCAATTCCAGTTTTTGAATGTACAAAATGTAATTATGTGTCTAAAGAGATGTACCCAGCCGAACTGGAGAAAGACAGTGTATAAAGACAAACTAAGTTTAATCAGTGATAGTGATTTTATAGAAGCAGAAAAAACTTCTGCTGAGAATTATATTGCAGTAGCTGCAAAAGACTTTGATAAATATGAAGAATTTGTACAAGCAAAAGTAAACACCCTGACAGATACAATAGCTTGCGTCTTCTCCCATTCCTCGGTTGCAGAAGATAGGGCGATCTTTGATACAATGCAAATCAAATGGGTCTATAGTTTCTGGAAGACAAAAAAAGAAAAAGCTTCAAATCCCAAGAATTAAGCCTATTTGTTTCTATTTATATTTATATACAGAAATAGGAGCAACATATCGCCATGCCAGATTACCAACTTTTTTATGACTCTTGGAAAACTTATTTATCTGATGATAAAAAACTTCATGAAGTTTCAAGGGCAAAAGCAAAAAAAATATTAGATTGGATTTCTAAGTCTGTTCCCGGAGATTATTCTTTTGATAATCTTTTTGGCAACAAGATGAGAATCATTATTCCTTTAAAGTTCAAAGCTGAAAACATTGGTTATTTTAATGATAGAGATTTTAGACTTATTAAAGATCTTAAACAACTAGTCGACCATTCTGATATTTGGAATTTAGATAATGATTCACTGACTAGAGCATCAGTATATAAAATAAATGCACCGAAAGATTTTGGACCAGAGCTTAATCTCAAAAGGTATAAAAGTAAGACTCCCCCTCCTCCAAAAAGAGTAGAACAGAAAATTAGTAAATTTTTAGGTAATATGGCGAAAAGTAAAAGATTAATCGGACCACCAGTCCCCGGTGATACTGAAGGGTTGATATGGCGTGGGATTGCAAAACGAATGAAAGAACAATGGGACCAAGAAGCAGATATAAAATTTTCTCCTCAAGGATCAATTATTATCTCTAGGCACCCAGTTGATGTAGCCAGAATGTCAGATTTTCAAAATCTTGTATCTTGTCATACACCCGGATCTTCTTTTTATAAATGTGCCGTTAATGAATCTCGCGGCAACGCTCCAGTTGCTTATTTTATACCAAAAAAACAATTAGATGCCTTTTTTAAAGAAAAGGGGACTAATGAAATAAGTGATCTTGATAATGAAGAAATTCTTGTTGATAAGGATCGTAATATAGAGGGATTAAGTCCCTCAACAAGAATAAGACTTAGAAAATTTACTGGTGATAATAATGATGGTGAATATTTTGAATTGGCAGTACCAGAGATTAGACCTTATGGTAATCAAATAGCCCACTTCGTAGAGACTGTTTCCGACTGGGCTTTGAATAATCAATTAGATCAAATATCAAAACACGAAGAAAATCACAAGTTTTTAAAAGATAAAAAATGGAGAGAATTATTTATCAAAGCTTGGCTTAAAATGCATGAGGCCAAGGAGAAAGGCGACGAACAAACTATGGAGCAAATTAAGGGGGAGATATATGAGATTTCTAATATAATTTATGCAATTATGCCAGATATTAGTCACGGAGAAGTTATTTGGCATGGAGGAAGTTACAAAGATACCTCAACTAAAGATATGTTTGCTAATTGGTTAGGATTACATGAAAAGAAATGGAATCAAGAAGAATATAAATACTACGATGTGGACACAGAAAATATATTTTCACAAGAATTGGTTGATGAGATAACAAACAAATATTTTAATGATGATAGTTTTGGTAATCGAGATGAAAAAGAAAGGCGGGCATTAGATGAAATGTTCAGGTATTTGCAACTTTTTTACAAAAGCTCGAATTTTGAAAATAAGGAAGACAGTTCACAACCACACTCTTTTGAACCAAACGAACTTGGTATGGGTGAACTCCCTGACCGACCGCAGCCTGAGTTAGAAGGTCCTTTTTATGAAAACCCAATGTATGTTGAAGAAATGGATCACTATAGTACATTAATAGACGCATTGAGGGAAAGAGGAAATACATATAATAATTTACAGTTTATACTGAAGAATTATCTAGAGATTGATAATCCTATCGAATGGGCTTCTGAAGAAATGATGCGGGCTATAGAATCCGATGATATTCCATTCGAAATGGAAATAATTGCGAAGTTTAATTTTGAAGAGCGCGGCATTGGAAATAAAAAAGCAAGAGAAATAGGTGAAAAATTTGAAGATCCCAAATACAAAGAATCTCTTGATGAAAAAATAAATTTAAGAGTTTCTAAGCTTTTAGGAGGTTGGGAAGAATGGGAGACAGATAATGATACTAAACCGTCTGATTTTTATATAAATGAAATTTGGGATCCTGATTATGGGATTCATCTTGTATTTTATTTAGATCTACAGGCAGATATGAATCATTATTTAAGACAAGGGACAGATGGAAAATTAAGACATATGATATCTATGTATCATAAATATGAAGAAGCAGATATGAGATATAATTCAATTAAACATGAAATCAGAAAGATTTTAGCAGAAGAGGGTCTTATTGCAGTAACAGAAGAAGAGCAAGAGACGCAAAGAGTACAAGATCTACTTGGCTCCTTAATGGGAGAGGCAAAACAGTCAAAGAAGAAAAAATCTTCTCTTCGAATAAAACTGCTTAAATCTTAAATAATCATTTCAACCTTTGAAACACTATTTATAATATGCATTTATACGATCAAACCAATCATGATACAAAATATCTTCAACAAGTTATTGATGAATATTATCCATATGCAAAAGATTATATGAAATTTGATAAAGAAGCTGATATATTTCTTGTCTCTGATGAGACAAATGCCGGAGATTTTTTAGGAAAGACGGCTTATTATGATCCTGCAGGTTTTTCAGTCTATCTATATGTTGATGACAGGCATCCAAAAGATATTGTAAGATCTCTTTCTCATGAGTTGGTACACCATCACCAAAATTGTAGAGGCGAATTTGATGATGCATCAAATCTTGGTGAAGAAGGTTATGCACAAAATGATGCTCATTTACGAAATATGGAAAAAGAAGCCTATTTAATAGGAAATCTTGCATTCAGAGATTGGTGTGATGGTTTAAAAAAAGAAGATAGAACAATGTTAATGGAAGGTAAAAAAATGTCTAAAAAGAAAAAAGGACTTTTGGATTCTAAAAAAGCTGTTGAAACAAAAAAAGAATCTCAAAAACCACTTAAAACATGGTACAACGATAATCTCTACGATGAACTTGTACAAAAATGGGCAAAGTCTAAAAAATAATAGGAGAAATATATAATGGGTAATCCAAGAAAAAGAAGGCAAATCAAGGCCGCTAAGTTAAAAAGACTTCAAGAACTTCAAATTCCTCCGATTGAACCAAAACCAGAACCGGCTGTCGCTCCAGTGGTCGAAGAAAAACCAAAGCCAGAACCGGCTGTCGCTCCAGTGGTCGAAGAAAAACCAAAGCCAAAGCCGAGAAAAACAACAACTAGGAAAAGAAAAACCTCAGCAAAACCAAAGATAGAGGAATAATAAAGTGACACGTATTCTAAATGAAGGTGGATTAGCAGGTCATATGAATCATTTATATGATAATTATAATCTGACTTTTGGTGGTATAAAAAAAATATTCACTGCGGCTTCCAAAGGGCAACTTGAAGGAACTGAAAAAACAGATGGGCAAAACCTGTTTATTTCTTATTCTATTTCAGAGAGACAAGTAAAAGCTGTTAGAAATAAAGGTGATATCAAGAAAGGCGGAATGTCCCCAGAAGAACTGGCGACTAAATTTGCTGGTCGAGGTGCTGTTTTAGATGCATTTGTTGATGGATTTAAAGCATTTGAAAGCTCTATAGAAGGGCTTTCTGAAGATAAGTTAATTAAAATTTTTGGTCTTGACACGAATATTTTTTATAATGCTGAGATCATGGATCCTCGAAATCCAAATGTTATTTTTTATAATAAACCAACAGTTCTTATTCACAGGGCTGGTCATGTAAATATTGATCGAACAGATGATACTATTAGTCCACTTAAAGATGACTCCTCACTTTCATTCTTAGAATCACATCTTAAAAAATCAGCTAGGGCAGTAAATACGTCTGAATTTGCTGTTGAGATCAATGCGATTAAAAAATTAAAGGGCCTATCAGACGGAACAATCCTCTCAAATTATCTTGGACTGATTGATAAATTTATGTCATCCAATAATTTGTCAGATAATGATACAATATTTGAATATATCGTTGATAAGGTGGTTGATAAAATTTCCAATGAACTCCCAGAAGTAAGTGAAGAAAAAAAAGAACTTATGATCAAAAGAATCATGGGAATCAAAGGGGTTAGTGTTACTCAAATTAAGAAGGGTCTTGATAAAGATCTTAAAGCAAAAATTACTGCCTTCATGCCAAATCAAAAAGGGATGAACGCCATTAAGGGTGTCTATGTTGCTCCTTTAGAAAAAATTGTTCATAAATTTTCAATTGAAATGTTGAAAGGGCTTGAGAGTGCTTTTATTCTCGATCAACAACAAGAAATTGATAGATTGAGGTCAAAATTACATAAAGCCATCAGTACAATCGAAGCATCTGATATAAGT